>Ga0065711_1007208_pt1 | contig 27946 bp, 18 predicted proteins | sample Hoacrofraction12_FD_59098 | JGI IMG/M metagenome (GOLD analysis project Ga0065711, IMG submission 59098) | Hoatzin crop microbial communities from Cojedes, Venezuela - Epithelial fraction 12 v2 (version 2) | ecosystem: Host-associated > Birds > Digestive system > Esophagus > Crop | place...
CCCTGGGCAGCCTGTTCCAGTGCTCCGTCACCCTCAGAGGGAAGAAGTTCTTCCTCATGTTCAGACGGAACTTCCTGTGCTTCAGTTTGTGCCCATTGCCCCTTGTCCTGTCGCTGGGCACTACTGAAAACCTCAGCAAAGGCATTTGTGGCCATCAGGGTTCGCTGCATGATCTTCTGTTGAGTGCATAATTTTGTTCATTTGTAAGGAATTTTAATTATTTTTGTGGAGTTGTGTGCAAGCACAAGTACATCTTTCAGGACAAAACTCAGTATTCATCTGTAACATGACCCCTGGGTCTATTATTCACCACAGTCATCCTCTGCTTCACTCTTTCTATCTTAATTTATTCTTCTATTATTTTTTCCACCTAAAATTTATTCAAGCACAATAAGCAGAAGTGAGCCCTAAGACAACTGAGCAAGCCAGCGTGATGCTGTCCCTGGACCCACACCTCAGTCAGGAGCATCATCTCTCTGAGCTTTCAGTATTGCGGATGGGGAGAAGTGGCCAAGAGCCATGGCAGCTCTTGTTAAACATTGAAATGTTTTATCTGTCAGTACTTCCATCAGTAAAATAACTGCAGCTAGCCTGAGCAGTGTCCAGAGAGAAATATTCCTCAAAAAAAATGTACAGTCAGCTCTGGGGTATTCTGTAAACAGGGGTTAGATAAACACAAAAGGCATGTGCACTGTTCATCGTACTTATGGAAAAAGTCACAGGACACTGAAGGCAAACAGACATGAATGTTGTTTCTGATTCCAGTGTAAACACATCTTCTCTTCTCCCTCACCCACATGGCCTGGTAACCAGTGAGATGTTTGGTTAAAGATGCTCTTACTGACTCCTAAGAAATCCTGCCAGGTTTGCTGGTGACTTGGGACCATCAGAGCTGGCACCATCAGAGTTGTTTAGGATCTTCTCTGGGCGGCTAGGCCCTGTCCAGAAAATACGAGGTCACACCACATGAGTGACTGTGTCTGGCTCTCCCTTGGCGCTGATGGTGGTAATCAGACAGGAGGAATGATGATAGCTGGGACTGATATCTAATTATTCTCAAATCCTATAGCTAAACCCTCAGTGGCAACCTGCTAGAATACAAAGCGGCTACATGTGCCTGTGAGGTACATTTTCAGTGCGTGAATGGCAGGCATCAGTCTTCAAAACCGGGGATGTGATGGTGGTGGAGATAACATTTGCCTGAGCTTTGCTTTTGTCTTGTATTTCTTGTCACCTGCTTCCCTAGGTGAGATTGACCTGCTGATCCTCTCAAAAGTACAAGCCAGATATCCAGGGATCACCATCAACAACGACGTGATAGAGCCAAGTGCTGACCAAATATCCAAGTACAAAGGTACTTTTACATTAAATAAATTAAATTTACATTAAGCCCACTAAATGAATTAAAAAGAGTTGAACGCTGGATGACCTCACATTCAAATGCTTTCTTGTCAGAATCGGTTCTTAAAAGTTAAAAAAATCACTATTTTTTGCTTTCTTGCCATTATTGCTTTTCATCAGTGTTCAGTCTCTCACTAAAATCTTAGTCTCTCACACTTCAAAGAACTCTGCATGGCAAACGCTTGGGACTAGACAGACTTTAAAAGCTAAGCAAGGTGGGAACTGGTGGGTGATTGTACAGGAATAGAGTAAAATCCTCATCTCAGAAAGTTTTTCTCCTTTACCTTGCACTAAATCAGGATCATTCCTCACCTTCAAAAGGAAAATGTGTCTCATGATAATTATCACATATCTTTATAATCTTTTCCAAATAACAAATAGCTAAACCTCACAGTGTTGCACTAAAATAGCTACCATCCTTTGAATTTGAAAACATGTAAAGGAAAGCAAGGTGGATAGGAAAGACGTTTGCTGTGTGCTCCATGGCTTAGAGCTTGTTTCCTCCCACCAGCCCAAAGGTCTGGGCAACATTCATGAAGGAAAGCCAAGCATTTCCCAAGAAGGACTGAATGTTAGCAGCAGTGCTTTAGTCAAATTGCCCTGCAAAGCCAGCATTAAATACCAATCCACAGCTTTATTATCACTGGGTTAACACCTACCAGGCTTTGCCTTAGCAGGTAATTATGGTCTTGCATGGAGGTGACACCAGTTACATCGTACAGGCTGTAAGCTGCCCTGAGCAGACGATACCTTGACAAAAAGCGGCTGCTGAATGGACGTGGCAGCAGTGAATGAACCTTGTCAGCAGTCTGTGTTGTTGGAAATGCTCCAAACCATAGTAAATACCAGACTGCAACACTACGCCGTAAATCTCCAACTCTTACTCTTGCTAAAGTCCTTAAAAATGAAGAATTCCCAGTGTGAAGCAACTTGTGAAAGTCCAAGAAAAAACAATAATAATGGTAACCATCCCTTTCTCCCTATAGTGGGGGAGTTCAGAGTCTCTGGCAGCACCAAAGGCTCCCAGGAAATGCGTAATTTTTTTTATACCTGTCTCTGTGTTACACGATCTTGATCTTTGAAATGATGGCTCATGCAAAATCCCAGCAGCTTTCACATTGCTCCAGGCTGAGGTGGTGAAGGATGGGCAACAGAGCATCTGCTCTGTTTATCAGGCAGTTTGGGCGCTTGCACATAGCATTTCTGTCCTGTCTGGGCCATTAACCATAGGCTACGAGGGACTGGATTTGCACTGAATCTTCCTAGTGGTCTCGCCACCTACTGCCAATTAACTGGCAGTCCTGTCCTACGTCAGTGAGCTTCTTTCGAGAAGAAAGTTAAAGAAAATATGAGACGTTGTCCTTATTTTATGTTCCATGCTAAACTAGAAATAAAATATTCATCTGAATTTCTTTCTTTAAACTTTCTTATTTGGTAATTAATCATGTCCCCAGTAGGTATCATTAATTAGATTTCTAAGCCCTAAGATTTTCTGGGGAGAATTGGAAACTTTATCTGTGCCTCTGAGGATTCAGTAGTGATGTTTTCTGCCTAACCAGATACTTTTTCCTTGGGAAGGAGAAGTCACGCTCACAAGAGAAACTTCATACTGGGATGTGCATTGACGACAGACTGAGGTTTATCTTAGGCTGTGTCATGTGACAGAGGCTTTACTCCAAGCACCATGGCCAGGCTGTGGCTTCCCTTCATTGCTGGTCCGCATCCAGGTGAAGCCCCTCGGTGACCATGGTTGGAGTGCTGGTGGCCCCATAACTGAGCTGTGCTGCCATTCCTGCACAGCGTGGCACAACCGCGGGCAGTCTGGTTTGGGTGGCAGCCGCCGAGGGCACACGACCAGCTTCTGACCCAGACAACAATCGGGGTTGAGCCCAGGAAAAATCAAGGAAAACTTCTCAAAACAGTTAGGCTGATATGTTTTGGCTTCAGACGAATTTTGGGGCAGAAACTTCCCATAATCGGAATGAGTTTGCCTTTTCTCCGATTTTGACTTTAAAAGCCCACCTTGGGAAGCAATTCAGTTTTCTTCCTAGTGTCTCCTCACAGATTGTCCAGCAATTGAACTGAACCAGATTGCACCAGATTATTTGTGACGGTGATATGAACTGCTGCTGAATGAAGCTGGAGTTTAAAAGAGCAAATTCAATCTGAACTGCGGGGCTAGTGACTGATAAATGGAAGCGAACAGAGTAACAGCAGCAGCATCCAAAAGGGGTGGCCCATTTCCAGCCATTAAAGGGAGGAGATAACCACTGATGGAGCATTTCTCATCTGTCCAACAGGGAAATGTCCTAATCAGAGCCCAGAAGGAGAAACATTGTGATGAGTGGTGTAAAGGCGCTGGTCTTAGCAAATCATGTTGTTTTGAACATGTGTTCTGTAGCTAAGGCTCAGTCTGCCTTTGGGCCATCGAAGTTTTAAATTTATGTTAACTCCAGTGAAGCACAGGAATCACATCAGGGCTAGCTTTGTCCTGGGGCAATCCCCAGCACCAGGCAGGAGTGCGGTGTGATGAGCTCCATATGCCAGCAGATGGACATTAGTATTCCAGCATCCCCTAAAATATGAAATTATCCCTCAGTTTTGCCCCGATTGGAGCAAAGAAATGCAGTGATGGGCCGTGGTATAACTCATTCCTTCAATCCATTTCTCCAGCTTTCTGCTTGCCTCAGCTGCTGGATGTGCATTGTATCAAGGGCTGAAAACACGCCGTATGTCACTCTTTATACTAGTCTTTGCTTTAAAACACTATTATCCCTTTTACTTGAAGCAGTTGGCCGAAACAGTGGACTTTCGAAAAACCTCATTTATTTGAACACAGCAGCAGCCAAATGTCAAGAGATGGATCCTTGCTCACAGTGCAAAACTCCTTCCCTCTCCCACTACCCCTGTGACACATTCCCAGAGTGAGCCATTTGCTTTCTTTACCCTTCTCTAGCTTTTAATTGTGCTTTCTCTCCAAAACACAGTCCCCTTGATCCATCTGTGAGCCCCTGCATTTTTTCAGGCTCTGGAAAACCCTTTGCCATGGCCTGGCTTCTGCTCAGCCGTGTGGATCTGGAGTGGCACCTAAACAAGGGGTCACCAGCTCTTCTTCCACTCAGCACGAAATGTGCTGCTCATGGCCTCATTGCTGTCCATCCCAGCCAACACCTTTTAATGCAGCTTGAGACAGTCATGGGGAAGAGATTCTTTTTATTTTTTCCCCATCAGGTAAAGATGGGAGAGGCCCGAATGAGGGTGCAAAGGGGAAAGCATCAGACCCTCTTAGTACTCCATCCTTCCATCCTACAGACATGGACAGCCCCCTTCTCACATACGGGCTCAAGGCTTTAAATATTGCACTGTTGTGTTAAACTGGTAGCAAATCTCTCTACCTAAATATGACTTTTGGAGGTATTAAAGCGCAGAATGGAAACTGGTCCCATATTTGCAATTGAGATAATTCTGTCCTGCCTTGTCCCGTATTTCAGAGCGTGTGGCTGAGACATCAAACCTTGAGAACGTAAAGTTTACCTGGCATGAGGAGACAGCTTATAAATATGAAAGTCGAATGAATGCAGAAAAGAAGTCTAAAAAATGGGATTTCATTCACATGATCCAGGTAAAAGTCTCTGCAAAGTAAATGTTGTCAAAGACTTGGTTGTTAGAAGTACACATGAAGTATGTGACCTCATTATCCAGTCTGAGGGGAGGAAGGGTGAGTTTATTTCCCTGTAATTTAAAGTACTTAAGCATAAGTGAACTGCAAAAATGAAAGATGAGTTACAGCAAAGCAGCTTTGAGCACAGTAGTCCTATTAGCCAGGCTGTGGGTGGCAGCCAGCTGAAAATCCATTTTAGCTAGTGTCTTCAAAGCTCCTTGTCCTCTCTCCGAAATTGCCTTTGTATTTCTGAGTTTACTGAAGCCATTACGAGCCAACTTCACTGCGAAGAAAGGCAAATCTTTTCACTTCAGGTTAATGAGCGAACGTGAGCTTGGTCCTGGGAGAGCCAGGGAGGAGGCAAGGCAGTGACAGCCCCAAGTTTGCAGCGTGACCCCCCTGCCTGGCGCTGTGCTAATGTGTCTTCTTGTGCCACTGCTCTTTTCTCAAGATTGCCCCCTTAGGTTTCTTTTACTTAGTGGTACCAGCTGTAACATTCACCCAGACCACACCGTATGTCTGTAAACACCTCTGCAAGCATCTCTGCTCTTTCCAGATGCTGTATTATGTGAAAGATGTCCCAGCGACTATCCGGTATTTCCACAGCCTCCTGGAAGCACAGGCGAAGCTCCTCATTATCCTGGTGTCAGGTGAGAGCTGCTCCACCAGCGTTGCTTGGTCGGGCAAGAACCACAAGGACCTTTGGGGTTCCTGTGAGTTCAACACAGTCCAGCTAGAAACCTATGCACGTTTCTATTTAAAACATCCTTTATCACCTATAGAGGCGAACTGACTGCATAATAAACAGCGTCCACTCATCTATATCCACTGAAATTTGCATGCCGTCTACATCTGCGCAGCTCCGCGCTGCAGGCTGTAAGGCTGCAGGTTTTGTGAGCCAGCAAACCCCTGCCATGGGCACAAAATGCCTTTCTCTCGCCCTCTGCCCTTCCCCGTCCTGCAGCCCGGCCAGTGATGGATGGCAGCAGAGAGCCCTGAAGCGGGCAAGAGGCTCCATCCCACGCCTCTCACTCGCAAGAGCTCCTCCAGCCCCTGCTGGTTTCTGTAAAAGGCTTTTCAGGCTGGGCACTGCGTTGTCTCGCTCCCGGAGACTTGCGGCATTAAGCAAACGGCTACGACGGGGCTCGGCTGTGCCATACAGCAGGTGTTAGAGCACATATGGTTCATTTTCTTTCAAACTGCCCATTTCCTTAATATCGTCTTTTTGGGTGGAAAATAGCGTTCTTAGGCTGCTTCAAATCTGACAGAGATGCTCTGTGGTCAATCCAGGAAGCAAATGTGCCGACGAAGTAAATGATGACCTTTTACTACCGTGGGCAAGGTATGCTAGAGATACTGCAGTGGTGGGGTCTAATTCGACGCTAGAAAGCCTTTAATTTGACTCACAAGCTACGGAAATATTAGTTGTGTAAACAGTCACATCGGACAGCTTTTTCAGGGGTGTTAAGTATTAGTTGTTTAGAGGCTTAAGTTTTTAGTGAATTTGGCCATGTCTGCAAACTGTAACGTGCTTGATGGAAGTTCCTTTTTTCTGTTCATGAACTGTCCGCAATGAATTGGCACTTCTCTGACCTGAATTTATTCAAACTATTTTTCGCCACAATGTTCTTGGTTTAAATTGTTTTCAAGCAGTTCACCACAAGAAACCCGTATTTTTAATGATCTGAATTTTTGTTCTTTGGCTGAACGAGAATAGATCATAACATCAGACTACTGCTGATTACCTGTGTATAGTTAATTGGAACTCTTTTCCAGTTGCTTAACCTGTCTCTTTGGATATTCATGAAATGTGAATACAGGGAGCAGCACGTGTCTATCCAAAATTAATGTGACTAAAAATCTGAATTCATGAAGTGTATTTGAAGATGTCTCTGGGCCAGGCAACTCTGTGTTTTCTGATGGAGCAGAATGGAGCAGAAGTTGCTGGGGCCAGCAAGAAAATGGGAGAGAGGAGGAAAAGGGTTCAGAATAGCAGAGAGGAAAGGAAGGGGGAAAGCTTGGGGGAAAGAAGAGCATAGAGAGGGGAAGGCAGCAGTGCTATGACAATGAGCACTGAAGCAAAAAGAGGTACTGAAAGACACGCAGAACAAAGCTCATTTAAAAAAATGAAGGTAATGTCATCTCCAACACAAACTCATTAGGACGTGTTAATTAAAAACCAGTCTGGGAATAGGACTGATAGGAGAGGGCTTGGTCAGTCGGTGAAGGTTGCAATCCCTCCTGCTCCATACCTGCTGGGAGAGCAGGCGAGTTGCAAGAGCTATGCGGTGTTATTTTTAACACGTTTAAAAAATCTGTTTACATCGCCTTGAAAACAAAAGTAGTGCCATATGCTGTGCCTGTTGAGAGCTATTATAATAATGCTTCGTTCAGGTAGTGTATAATTGCTCGGCTCAGAGATGGCACTGAGTCACACAACACCGACACCAGCAAATTTTCTGCAATTAGTGCTCTGCATTCCATTTCCACCAGGTGAAAGAAAATATTGTAGCCCCTCTTCTAAACACCAAACTGTTTATTTGACTATAAATAACTGTTTGCAGATAAAGCATTTGCAAAACCGCCGAGCAACTGGTTTTAGTAGTTATGGAGATTTATAGTCCTAACTCTCAAGAGCTGCTCATTAAGCTCAAAGTTATTTTCATCCCGTCCAGTCTTTCTAGGTGATCCTTTCGTAAACAATGTATAGCAGAAATGCTGAATCATAGATCCAGGGTGAGGGAAAATAAAGATGTGAAGACATATCTGGGGAGTTTTCAGCTTACCCAGGTGATTTTCTTTCTAAAACATCCCTTGAGAAGAGACGCATGCGTAAGTGTGGGCTTGGCATGGGCTCAGTCCTGGAGGTGGTTGTTGTGCCACAGGAGCGTTTTCCTTCCTCACTCCTCATCTTTGCACACTGAAATAGTACACAGCCAAAATACTACACGTGCCCAACAGCACGTGAGTGTGACGGGAGCGAAGGCTGAAGGCTGGGAGGATGGTGCAGCTTCATCCTGGGCTCTGTCCATCCCAACCTTTTCTCCACCACACATCCAGCTGCGCGGACAATGTGGTGAGGGTTTTGCACCCCACATATTTCACATAGCAGAAAGACAGTTTACTGGCAGTAAGTGTTTCAATGAAGCTTACTTGTAGCTTGACGACAAACTAGGTGAAGGATTATGAGAGGATTTGGTCTTCCAAGCAGGCATCTGAAATCAAGCAGATGGCACCGAACAGTTAGTGTTCAGCAGGTGGTCTCTAGAAGGATGTCCCTGCGAGATATTGCCTGCATGCATGAAGCAGAGGGAGTGGAAGGGGGGAGGACTGACTGCACTGAGCTGCTCTGGCCTCAGCGGGGGGCTCGGTGGGTGGTGCTGGAGCTCCAGGGTAGGCAACATGTGCGTGCCCTTCCTCAGCCCCCATCCCTGAGGCACAGAGGCAGGGAGGCGGCAATCTCCACACGTGTCCCGACTCAGGAGAGGCCTCACTTGCAACAAGGACAACTGCTACAAAATCCAGGTGATCCATAATTTGTTCAAACAGTTTTTTTCCTTATTCCTGAGCATTTTTCTGGTGGTTTATCTCTCAGGAACCAGTGGCTGGGAAGCGCTGTGGAAGAAGTACGGGTCTTCCTTCCCTTTAGATGATCTCTGCTCTTATGTTTCCTGTGCTGACGTCAAAAGGATACTGGATTCAGCCGGGCTGAAGTACCAGCTCCATGAGCTCCTATCCCACATGGACATAACGAGCTGCTTTGTCGAAGGGAATGAGGATGGGGAGCTGTTGCTGGATTTCCTGACAGAAACTTGTGACTTTTCTAAAACTGCTCCTCCTGAGTTAAAGCGTCAGGTAATGGAAGAGTTACGAAAGCCTGAATGCAGTGAAAAAAGAGATGGGAAGGTACTTTTTAATAACAACTTGAGTGTAATAGTGATTGAGCCATGAGTTAACTTCTTTTGCTTCCTGATGCAAAGCAAATAGCCTGATGCAAACTGTTGACAGGTGAAATATATTTTTCATACGTTATAAATGGCTTAATTTGCTTCAGTACTGATATATAATTTTTGGAGCCTGTTAAGAAATCAGTATTAATAACTGTTGTTATAAGTGAGCTTTAATACCCAATTATGCACTAATCTATGAATGTGTAATTCACTAAGCAGTTAATTGTGCTTTATCGTATGGATGTTGTATCATCAGATGTAACTCGGACCATCCGCTGCTTGACTGCAGAAACCTGACTACTTCCTACGAAATAATCAAATAATTATACGTGGTTTCATCGTCTTCATTTAAAAATTCTCTACAGACCAAATAAGCAAATTACAACTGCTCAGTGCAGCCGGCCAGAGCGGAGGCTCAGAATGACCAACGATTTGGGCGGGTTTGGGTGGCTGCTCATTGGGATTTCTTGATCTTGCTGTGACTTCCAGATCTCATACCTCCAAGTATCATGAAAGTGGCCTCATACCTTCTGCAAATGTGATGGCTGCCTGCTCCTGCCTCTGCAGCCACCTCTGTTTAATGGCACTGCTTCCCTTTCCCTGTATTTTTCCTTTATTTTTACAACGGTGCATCTGCAAAATGATTTATTTAGCAGGTCCAGACTGGCACTGCGAGAGCGAAGCGATTGAAGGTGGTTGAGACTCAGCAGTGGTAGCAACCGTCCCGGAGAGGTGGATTTCACTGGTGCGCCCTGGTGCACAGCCTTTCTTGGGAACCAGATACGGCAGCCACACAGGGCTTTTTGCTGCTAAACATGCAAAACTCCTGGTTGCAGCCTTTCTCTAGCCTGGCAGCAAGGGCCATGTGTGGCTTGTGAGCTTTGTAAAAATGAACTCAGATGACAAACTGACAGGTTTCAGTGGGATTTGTTTCATTTTCAATGGGGTCATGTCAGATAAACCTGTTCTATACGTAGTACAGGATGTTCAGCAGGAAGGTGCTCCACCTCCTCGGTCCCTGCTCCATGTGGGCCTTTCTCCACTCCAGTAGTTGATGTACTTTTTGTGCTAAATGATTTTATGATTTTAAGAAGTGTTCTGCTTTCTACAAGGCATGATGCATGGTGGAATACAACACAGTTGCTTGAGTGAATTTAATAGTTTGAATACTCATTTTATCCACTGAGACAGGTGTGATTTCTGCCATTGAAATAACTTCATTCAGTGTTGAAATGGTTTACTTTAGGTAGTACTTTAGCTGCAAGAAATTATGTTTTATTTTTGCGTATACGTTTCTGACACAATGTAGAGTATTAATGATTTGAAGTGATTTACAGAAGACTGTATTGGGTGTTAATAGCTCTTTATATTCCTTTTAGGGTGAATTATTTGAAACACACACTTCTCCCAGCGATCAAATATTAATCCAGAGTATTTTAGAATGTTTCCATGATATTTCTCAGCAGTTGAACAGAACAAAATCTATTACCACTTTTACACAGTGCTACACGCACACACACCTGCATTAGAAGACCTCAGTATATCTGTAAGCTGCTATGGTGACATGCCAAAGCAAGCAAGCAAGAACATCTCTCATTAGGACAGATTGCTGCACGTGTTTCTAATGGGAAACAAATTAAAGTTACAATTATTTTCGTAGATCTTTTGTGCTGTTGGTGACCTCTTCTAAATGGTGCTTGCAAGAGAGGTGACCGCTGAATATTGCCACATCAACCCCGTCAGAAGTGATGCATCTTTGGGAGCCACAGAAATGCCAGAACAGAAAAGAACCCAAATCCAACAACAAAACCTATCAGCAAGAAGCACGGGCATGTCCTGTTTGTTTTGTGGTTTAGCAGAGGTAAAAACACAAGAAAAAAGCTTTTTAGAGTTTGGGGGGGAGACGAGGAACAGCAGACATGATCTGGAGAGATGAGAGGAAGATATGACCACACACCCCCCAAAAGGGAGATTCAGCGTGAGTGCAGGTGAGAGCTTCTTCCCCTCTTTAATCAGAATGGGAGAGGCCGGGGAGAGGGAGCCCTTGCTGGGTGCGTGGCGTTGCACCGGCTCTTACTTAAAAGCAGAATTCACTGGGGTAAAGACACCCTGGGGAGGTCTTCTGTCACTGCTTCTGCTTCTGAGGAGAACATCATTTAAAAACTGAGGGGGAAAAAAGTACAGCAAACTCTACTCTGTATACGCAGCTGCTTGCGTTCAGGGGCTGGGAGAAAACGGAATCAGAAGAGCACCCTTAAGGGATAAATTATTTTTAATTTTAAATTTGTAATGCACATATTTCCAAGAAGTAAGTACTGTAACTATTATTTAGTAGGAAATGAGTGTGGGGAAGCACAATTTTATGCTCATTTGACCATAAAAACCGAAGGAATTTTTGTAACTCTCTCAAACAACTTCCTAACAGCCTGAAGAGCCACATTTTGGTGTGACAGTTGCCCTTAATTGTGCAGTGAGGTACTGCTATTCCAGAGCATGTTTGAGAAGTCCAGCCTGGACTGAGATTTAGATGGCAATTTTGAGCTTACTTGTGTGCTTTCCGCACAGATTTAATTGTTTTCCCTCAAAAACTGTGCCTTATCTCAATGAGCAGGAATTTATTCCAGAAGCACATCTCCAGATCAGCCCAACGGGATGGGTATTCCTCACTCGTGCCCCCAGAAAGTGAATTTATAGGCTTTATAGGGAGGTTCACCAAGAGCACTGGTCTTAAACCAGCATAACACTTGATTGAAACAAGCTGGGTGTCAGGCTACCTGTATTAAAAATATACCAGAAATGATCCTGCAAGTTTTTCATGCATGGGCACCCCTTTCTGGCTAAATACATGTTTCAGATATGAAGGGTAAAACTTTTACAGAAATGTGACTCTGGGTAAATGCAATCCTTAACATCGCATCTATACGTTCATCGGAGATGGTTCTGAACAGTGCTTGGTTTCAAACTGGGAGACATCCCTTTTTCTTTTCATTTTTCTGGCACATAAAACTGGAATACACAGATTACATTACTGGTACAGGAGAAAAAAGCTGGAGGGAGGTAGGGAGGAGGAGGAGGACAAACTCTGCTTTGAAACAGCAGGCAAATGCCCGGGCCTGCATCCCTCTGATAAGTAAGCGTGAGCTCATGGCTCTGATGCTGCGTCAGGTGATTATTTCCCCAGGTAATTCTGGCTGGATGTTTGCTGTGCAGGGAAGGGAACGGCCCGACGTCCGCGGATGAGGCATGGCTTCGGAGCGACGCCATGCGGGGCGGCTGGGGGAGAGCAAAGGTGGGGGAGTAAAAGTCTGACCCCCCCCAGAGGAGCCCAGTCTTGATGTATATATCCCTTCCACATCAAACACATCTGCCTGAGCTGCTTCAGGGCTGTTACTTTAAATCATATGTAGAAAAATATTCTCAGTGCTCTGTTAATTACAACAGCAAATGGAACAAACGCACTTACAGCTCAGTTGCTGTCGCCATTTCCACATCAGTGTAATTCATGCTTGCATGATAGGATTTTTTAATGTCATTACACAGTAGGNCAAAGTCTTCATTTTTAATAAAAATACAAATGTTAAAATGAAATGGATTAATATCTAATTTTACATCTTCATTTACATGATGTGCAAAATTATCTTAAATATTTGTCATGGATGGAGTGGCTTTCCACCAATTTAGGCTTTTTTTCGTACTGGAGAAAGATAGCATAAATTGTAGCATAAATCATTGCCTTGTAGAGTACCAGAAGGCGCATATAAAAACCCATATCTTTACTGCACATATTTCCCATTAACCATAATCTATTAGTAATTGAAGTTCATTACAAATTCTTGTAGACTTTATTGCTATCATGCTGCATGACATAGTGAACCTGGCTTGCATAACAAGAAGTCCTTGCTGGGAAATATCCTATTAACAGTGACAGTGCATTTGTCATTGCGATAATAAATCCAAAGCTGCCTGTAGATTATAAATTATTGCGGCGCCATTTCCACTGTTGTAGTTTAAAAGTTTTGTCAGCACTTCCATTTTAAACCCCTGCTTTACAGGCAGTTATAACTTGACCATAAAAACCTGCAGTGAGCTGAATCTCAGCTTACAAGGTCTAAGTCCGAGAGCATGTTTTTTCCCGCAGCAGTGAGGTTCGTATTTCATCCACACGAAAATCTTAGAAGCAGAAGCTGTGTTTATGGCAGATTTTTTCTTCTGCATTTGCATAGCTTCTAATTGGAAAACCCAGGCCATTTGACAAGTGATTTGTCCATAATCTTACTGAAGATTTTTGGTAGAATTATAAAAAAACATCAAGGCAAAAAGATGGGAGCAGGGCTGAGCTGAGCATTTGCTGGTTTAGCAGCTGAAAACTCCTCAATCCTTATCTCCAGGTGCCACGCATTGTGAGGAGGCATTGGGCAAACCCCGCTTCTCTTCAAAGGAGAAACTGAAAAGCAGTGACGATACCCATAAGTTTTGCAAAGGTGTTTTGAGGATTAATTACTAACACTGAAATTCTGGCATCCACTCAAGTCATCCTTCATCACATCTATGTAATTCTTTCAGCTCTATATAGGTTTTAAGTGTTATTAAAAGAAAATTGCCATAGAGTTGAACTTTAAGTGTTAATTATGACTTGAGTTATAAATGACATCAGGTCAAATCTTTCACAATTTAACTCCATAATTTACTTCAGCTCTCTACACCAGGGGATATCTATCTAGCTGAATGCATCTGTCGATCATATTTCTCAAGTGTCAATAGCAATGCATTGAATTAGCTGGACGTAACCATTATGCCTCAGCTCCTCCTAATAGTGTAGGATGAAGCCTTCACCTCCCTGAAATCACCGGGAAAACTTTCACTCCTACCAGCAAGGCCAAGTTTTCACATCAGCCTGCAATACATGTTCTGTCTCCAAGTACTGCTCGTGTTTTCATGGGGCGGCTAACAGATTTTGCAATAAATATAATAATCGTCTTTTGAAATTAGTAGTGTCTTCCATCCCAAAATGCCCCAAATTGCTTTAAAATCTTGATATGCAAAGCCACTTCCCTTACTGCTGAGGTGCAGTCATCTCCTGGGTAAAATTCAGCGGCTGTTGGATGGTTCTCGGCACCATTTCACAGCATTTATGGCAGGATTGAGGAGGCGGAGGTGGCTGTTGGCAGTCAAAGTGGCAATGCCAAGGAGCAGAAATCAATTACCCTGGGCTGGCACTGAGCTGGGGCACGGGCACTAATATGTCTCCTCTGGCCAAAATTGCCATCAGCTCACTGCTTTCCCTCTTCCTTGGCAGTGGAGTGGTGGGACATGGGGCTGGGACACAGGGCTGGCCCAGGATGAAGCCTGGTGCCCACCATCCCCCCAGCACATTCAACTGCTGGTGGTGGGACCATGGGGCTCTGCCATCAATGGGCTTGACACCAGCTTTTGTGCTGCAGTTCTATCTGCTTGTCTTGGTGTTCCTTCACTCTAGTGGCAATGGGGAGCTCTCCTACAACTCTCAAAGTCAGCCATCATTAGCTTGTACCTCCCAACAACTCACACTCAGTTTTTCCCAATTTCCTTGCACATCAAGAGGCGCTGCACTGCCAGCCGTTGCTGCCCAGCAGAGTTCATACAGAAGTCACAGGTGGTTTTGATGGGTTCAAGGGAAAAGATATCATCATGACTATGGATGGTACCTAACAGAGATGCATGAATGCATGGGTGCAACACAGTACTACTATGATTCAGGATGGTGCTTTTTTTTTCCGCAGTGGTGAACTGCTCTAAATAAGCACAGGAAAAAAATTATTACATCATGTTGAACATTTCTTGCTCAGTTTTGTGTCTCCTACCTGTATGATCAAGGCTCTAGCCAAAAAACGCATGAACACAGGAATAATCAAACAAATGACTCTTTTAAATCCCTAAACCACATCATAGTTTCCCACTCAGAATACAAGGACCTAGTATCTTTGAGACTCTTCATGCTATAAATGCATTTTGGTATTTTTGTACCTCTGATTTTGCAGAGGTGGCAATGAGGTATTGTTTATTTTGGTGAGGGTAAACGGGCTATTTGCCAGCAGATGTAATTTCTTTGTTTTCTTAAAAAAAAACGAAATGACATTTAGAAGCTGTTTCAAGGATCTGGTATGTTACAATGGATCCTGGCGGAGATGAATTAGTGGCCACAGTATAGGTGATCTTGCCGAAAATGAATAGCAATGCAATTTATCATACGCTTCTGTAATTTATCTCACAACCGTATATTAGATTAGATAAAGACAGAAAGACATGTGAATTGGATGGACTGGAGTAATACTGAAAACTTACACCTGCTTTTATTGAGGCTGACAGGAAGATTTCTGTCGCCTGCATTGCAATCAGAATTTGGCTTCACATTTTTAATTTGCTTTGAAGTATGATCTTGTCCAGCACCGAGAAAAAAGCTAACTCAACATTAAAGAGTTTGTTGATTGTGTCTGCTGTTTCATATTCAATACAATTTGTTCCATCATATATTTCATGTTCAACCACTTAAAAACTGTAAATATAAAAAACACTTAGACGCTTAAAAATAACAGTAATAAGCAGATGTGAAACCACTGCAAACACTCACCATGTGCTACACCGTTTTTAAAGTAACAAACTAACAGTTTATTTCGTCCCCTTCCAACAAACTCCATACTTCAAAATCCACTTTTCATACACAATCGGTCTGTCTGTAAGACAAACAGTCTGCAGCTCGGAGTGTTTACCTACACACAGCAAAAAGATGTGCTACACTGCCTTCAAATTCGGTAATATCACCAGCTACCTTCTTCAGGCTCGTTGCGAACTGGTGATTGATATCTGTTCTTTTCCATTGCGTTCCTCCCATATCTCTTTGTCCTGCTGCTATAATCGATCACAGATTTTTCCATCAGGCTTCATGTCAGATTAGGATAGTGAACATGACTTGCTTAGAACAAACTGCTTCAAAGCACACCGAGGCAAGCTCAGGAGTCGAGCTGCTCTAAAAATGACTGTTTTGGGCACGTCCATGAACACAGTGCAACGGCACGAAGTCAGAAATATGGTTTGATGGTGAGGGTTTGGGACTGCTCCTCCCTACAAAGCCTGTCACAATCAAATCTGCCACTGTGGGGCTGATATTTTATGTGAGAAGTGCCTGGCTCATCATGTTCCTGATTCAGGAAGAAATTTCTGTTTAGTAGTCAATGGATGTATCTGGCAGGATTTGAACACATATTCTGCCTGCGATTTGAGTTGCAAAGTCACACTTAGCTTTTGTGTTTGGTGCTTTATGTGTGCTATCAAGAACTGAAAGGAATGAAAGCCCAACAAGCTTTCTGCTCTGCATAGAAATATATTTTAAAGATTCACAGTGACTAGTCTTCCTAGGAGAACTAAACTATCAATTCCTTACTTTAAAAGCTCTTTGGGGGATTATTGCTCGTTTTTATAGTGCCTAGCACAATTGAGTCCTCATCTTGGTTGGTGGTTTTTAGGTGCATCTGTTCTACAAATAACACATGCTTTTTTTTGTAACGTGGAGAACAGAGCTTTGTTTATGGAAGAGGACTGTAAGGATTTAATCAAAATTTGGATCAGTGATTGCAGATGAGTTTGCTGACAGTAATTGCCTCCCCTGTGGCTGCTGTTGCTCAGATCTACAAACCCCAAAGAAAGAGGTGGCTCTTCCCATGGCAGCTGGGTGACCTCTGGGATTCCTCCTGAAATAGGAGTGGATGTTAAACCTTTACACGGGTTCCAGAGAAGACAACATCATAGTGGACAGAAGTGTTTTGAGGAGGAACATCCAGTGTCCGGTTTAGAAGGTTCCTGAGCTGAACTGGGTGGAAAAAAATTGAGGACAACTATCATATGTGTTGCCTTTTCTATAAAATATGTATAGGATCCTCTCCCATAGGTCCCCACTTGTAACCACAGCTGGAGAAACACTAAGTAAACAATCATGATAGTCCAACCATTCAGAGCTTAATGTAGCGCAGGGTGAAATGACGATCAGTGGAGATACTGTATGAGACATCGCAGCACAGAAGTATTGTTACCCATTTTACACAATAAATCTTCTCTTCCTAAATCTCATTCTTTTTTCCTAATAATGACTTACATCCAAGCCCAAGGCAAGCATTAGGCTGTTGAGACCAGTGCTTGTGCAGCCCACAGGAGCATGAACCCTGATGTCCTGCATTTAATCCCAGCGAAGACATAGGTAGTGGTATATTAGTGTGATACTTCTAAGCTAATTCTGAGTAAAAGGCTTTTTGCTCTATGTGTGTATAAAACAGGTTCTCTTAGGTTTTGTGGTGTGAGGGTGAATACTATGGTTGCCAGAAATGACAGCTTTCTGGAAAACAAAACCCAAGAAATCTTGAGAGTCAGCAGTCACAGAATATTTCCATCAGAAGCTATTACTGGGATTGGGATCTTCCCTGAAATGAGTCAAGTGAACTGCTGCTCAGACGGATGTACTGCCAGGGTAGAAGGCAAACTGTGAAAGAAATGCTCAAGTACCTACGGGCTGCCGCAATGCTGCGTGGCTGGCAGCAGGTAATGCTATGGGAGGATAAAAAAAACACAGTTAAAAAAAGCCAAAATAACTAAAAGATTGTACTTTGCCAAAGGCAAAGTCTTTGCAGCACAAACTTTGTGGTAGTACTCGTTCCTACAGTTCTGGTCCTGGCTACTCCTCCTCTCAGCTTGCCGAGGCATTGAGGCTGTGCCTGAAGACAGCCCTTTGCTCGAAGGCAGAACCTGGGGTCTGCTGGAAGGCAAAGGACCATGGTCATAGAAATTTGGGGTTTCTTACCTCGCAGGTGAACCTCAGGCCACCTGGCCAAACAGTTGATTTAAACCTCGGGTAGCTAACCCACACGGCAGGAAAGGTTAATCCAGATTACTGAGGGAAACCTCATTCCAGCTTGATTTACAGAGGGGTTACAACTGCCCTGTAACCAAGAGAGGGGCACAGATGCCATGGCCTCCTGTCCAGCTAGCTTACTGATGGGTAAGGTCATTCATCACACATTGCTTTAGACTCCCAGGCCAATATGTATAAAAGTCGGTCTCACAACAAGCGCAGCCTTTTCGACTCCCATCTGCCCACAGCAGCCCTTCCAACACTGCTAATTGCATCCCTGCACAGTACTATATTGACTACAACTCGCCTCAAAGCTGCGGCTGTACTGATGTGTCCCGAGGGTGGATTGTGTCAACGAAGAAAAAGAGGCACTGTCTTTGTTTAAGAGCCTGTTTCAAAGCCCAGAAGTTACAAGCTCGACCTCTGGACAACCACACTTCTATTTGGAAGGTAGTGTTGCTCCAAGACTGCCTTATTTGTTTCAATTTGTTTGCTGTAATTCAGTTTCTCATGTATATGTGGCTGCATGCTTGCATTAGCAATGCATGGAAGGGCTCTGTTTCTTTTGCAGTCAGAAAAGAAAGGTAAAAAGTAAGCACACTGAGAAGACAAGAGACGAGCTAGAGAGGGACCCCAAGAGAAGCCGAGCCGGTGGTGTGCCCATGCTGCGGTGCAGGGGACGCTGAGATCTCCAGCTCTTCCCAGAAGATGCATGACCTGGGGAAGTGGCAGTCCTGGGGAAGGGTTTACTCTCAGCTGTTACGAAAAGCAATTAAAACAACCTTAAAATAGGAAGGTCTCTTCCCCTTTTTTTCCGAGCACACTTCTGCACTCCCGAGGCTCTCGCTGACCTAGATAGAGGTAGAGGGACATGTCTGGCTTAACGCACAGGTGAGAGTTACTCCGGTTATTAATCGGGGAGCTGGCCGGTGACAGCAGTCAGCAGCCCAGCCCTTGGAGGAGCCCAGGGGCTCGGGCTGTAGCTCCCAGCAGCGAGGTGCCCTGGTCATTCTGGTCATTAGGCATCTTCACACCCAGGCGATTTATAAACCTTCTGCTGGAACTGGGGGAGTCAGGCAGAATGGGACGACTGGTGCTGCCTTCCAGAGAGGGCAGGGGAGCCGAGGTGCAGCCTCACCTCTCGGTGCATCTACTCCACTTGTGAGAAACCTCCTCCTTGTGCTCTCCATGTGATCTGGAGGAGGTCTGTGAGCCAAATCCTCCCACAGCCATGTCTTCACTGCTGACGCAGACTACTTGCATGAAACACAGTGATGCTCAGGGAACATGTACTGGGGACACGCAGCGCTGGTCCCACCAGTGGCTACATGCCAAACAGCCTGATTTTAAGTTACTTTATTGGAAGAAACAGGTAATTCTAGCTTTAGATACAAGATCTCAATTGTCTAATGCTTTTCAGTCATGAACCTCATGCCTCTCTGGAGCTCTAGCTCTGCATGCTCACCTGCAAGCAGAGAAAATAGATGTGGTGTCCTTGTGAGGATCTGAAGAGGGCTTGAGCTGGAGCTTGTCACTGTTGTGGTCTTAACCTGAATAACAGGTAAATGAACAAGCAAGGAGAGTGCATAGGAAGGAAGGGGGGAGAGGGCTAAGACATCTGGCCAATACCATGTAGTGATGCACACCCAAATCCTTATCCCTACTCCAAATAATGGGCAAAACCACCAAAGGCAAAAGCAGTTGGGTATGATGAGGTGGCTGCGATTCATGTGAAAAATAGGAGCTTTTGCCCGCCAAGTGCCACACCACTGCTGAAGGCTTCGTGGGCTCACAGCCACAGGGAATTTTGGGGAATGGGCTGGAGCAGGAGATGGGTGCGATGGACTTTCAAAAAACATTTTAGGATGCCTGCAAAGGAAATTCAGTGAGCGGTCATCTTAAAAAAAATCTGATTGTACCAACAGTGTTAACTTAAATGGAGTAGGGCATAGGAAATTGTGTAATGGAGTTTATAATTATGATTTCTTTTGCTTTCCTAAAAATTACTAAATATCATGATGTGACGAAACAGCTCAAGCCTACGAAATACTTCAGATTTTATTTTTATACTCATTGTGGCCCTTGGCTAATTTACAGCTAGTGAAATAATAAACAAAGCCAATCTTATCATTTACATCTGATACTATAAAAGTGGTAATTTTTAGAAGGTTACCCAGGATCAGTGCGAAGCTTTGACTTCTGTCATAAGCATATTTCAGCCAAGCTTCGGAAAGGTTTCTTCCCTGAAACACGCATTTTGTTAAAAGTTGTTTAGTGCCCATAACCATTTTGCTGATCTTCTCAGAATACCTTCTCCTCACAGGCCAGAGCTAACCTGTGCATATGAAATGAGTTCAGCTTAATGTTGTGTTAAAAGAGTTTGGTCTCTAGAGCAGTTGCTCTTCTTAATAACATGTAATCATACGCCATCTATTTAGTTTTCATTTAACTTGCCCCATACAAGTAATGAATCCAGTTTAATTAAATGTTCTCTCAAACAGCGAAATGACACTGGTTTGTATTTTAAAAAATCTATATGCCACAGGGCACCCTCAAGACACAGACTCCTAATAAAGAGGATGTAAGATGTACAGCTAATAATACAGAGCAAGTTTGACATTTGCAGGGTAATTTAGTGAACCAAGCGCTTCCTTACAGGCTTCATGTGGGAGCACAGCGGCTGCAGTACCATTTAATAGAAGATGAAGAGCCGTGTTTGTAATAATGCTAATAAACAACTAATCTGAAGATTAGGCTAGCATGTGGCAAAGGGATGTTTTGCATGTATAATAAATGCTGCTCAGCGGCAGGATGAAGGCTGTCAGCTGATGCTGAAATCCCAGCACAGCATTAATCGGCAGCCTGGGGTGGCCGGGCAAGGTTCGGTCTTCTGCGCCCCACGAGTGCCCAGGCTGCACGCTGCGGGGCAAGGCGTGGAAACACGCACGTTACACTAAGGGATGGTGACGGGGTGTAGGAAACGGGCACTGCAGGTACTCCTTAGAGAGATTAAGATAGCCCCGAGGTCCCAACAACCAGGCTTTAAGTTCAGCAGATGCTTAATGGGTGAAGACAGGCATTGACCAAGCATCCCCTTTTAGTATTACTTTTCTCTGATAATTTAAATCTGGTCTAACCCTGGCCAGTAAGTAACTTCACTCTCCTGTTTTCAAGGGCAGCATAAGGTAGAAGAGGAAAATGAGAAACGAGTGGTAAATGTTCATTCTTCTCCTTTAGAAGAATCAAGACCTTTAATGAAGTAAGTATTAGGGCAATGAAGAAATAAACACTGAAAGCATCCCTCTCATTACTAAAATGAAAGTGTTTGCTAATATATGCTGTGCACCTGGAAATGCCTGTTCAAGTAATTACAAAATGGAAAAACACCAGGGAAACAGGCAAGCATGAAGACAATAGCCATTAGAAACAATATTAAATTAAGTACGCCTTGTGAGATCTACAAATTCACTGATTAAATTGCGCATTACAAACCCTGCTTTGACTTCACTTAGCTGGAGTCCTGGGGAGAACCTGCAAAATTTGAAAACAGCCTCTTGATTTGTATTGAGCTGCAATCAGAGGTGTTCCTAACTTTGCTTAGTCCTGGGATTTTTAAAAGAAAGACACAAAAAAGAACCTTTTTTTTTTTTTCTTCAGATTCCATGCGGTGTTAAGCTTGGCAAATGGCCTAAAGCCCGTCCAAACCAGCCGGCACCTTCCCATTGACCGCAGAGCCCTTGAGCAGGCCCCCACGAGCGTTTGGGCGAATTTGGCCGCAGCCAGGATGAGGAGCCCTGTGTCTCCCCAGGGAGCCCCTTCCCACCCAGCCATAGGGCAGGATGGCTTCTTTCCCTGTATTTTGGCTACGGTGCCTTTCACCATGGGGCAGAGCCTGCGGGCTGGGGGATTACTCTTCCCTCCCCATGATTCCTGCCCCTTGGATACTCCTGCCCCAGGGACAGCTCATGGGGCAGTAACCCTGAGCTCTCTCTGTTAAGGTGCTCGCAACCATATGGATGTTGCTGTGTCTGTGCAACGAAATGGTAGAATAGAGCCCATGATACAACCTTACTGGTGACATAACTGTATCCTTCTGCTGAGACATGAGAAATGAGTGAGGACAGGGTTATTAATACATTTATTGGAGTGCAGCGTTGTTTATAACCGTTTTCCTATCATTGATGAGATTTCCAGGGCTAATGGAAACTCTCCTACTTTCTCCTGTTATCTGAGAGATCTCCTAAAATTGATTGTGGAAGCCAGCAACCACTTCCAATTGATTTTGTGTCATTAAACATTAAAACACTGCATGCAGCTTCCACAGAGTTCTTTCTGTTGGGAAGCGGGTTATTGCACGCCAAAGATCCCAGGTGGCTGCCAAAACCATGGATTGGCTGGGAGGGGTGTAAAATTGTTAGAAAACTCTTTTCTAGCTAAGGCTTCTTTGTAAGAGCACACACACATAACCTGTGCTCCTTCCTCTTCCAAAACCTGGGAGAAGGCAGCGTTATTCAATTTTTCAGCTTTCGGCTTTATTTAGTGGGAAGAGCTGAATGGAGATCACTTGTTTCTGCTTCTATCCACTCAGTCCCTCTGTGCTTTTCTCTAGGCAATGAGCTGCTCCTGCTTTGTTTGCTCTTAGGGAGCCTGCTAATATCCTTCCTCCCCTCATTCCCTCATGGATTTCCAGTGAGCCAGGAGAAAATAGGACCTTTGAGAGGTCTTTACTCCCAGGAAAGCAGAAGGTGTGGGCTCCTTTCCTGTTTCTCAGCTCGTTCCCTCCATATGAACAATCTGGAGCCAATCTTCATGGTGCAGACGGAAATTCCCATTTTAGCTGTTGACGGGCAGTGGGGAAGCAGTGAGCTCCTATGCTGCTGCAGTCTGCAGGGCTCGTACCTGATGCTGATCCCAGTGAGGGCTCTCCGGAGACCTGTTTTGGGAATACATATATGTATATGAGGCCTTTCAAAAAACCCAGGAAAGTCTGTGGGAAGTGAATTCAGGATGACTCCATCCCTGTCCTACTCAAATAACAGACCTCTGGGATCTGAAGCTGTCAGGATACCAGGAGAAAAACAGAGTCACGAGATCCTTTCCCCTGCACAAACCCACTGAGGGCCCCGTAGACCTCTCCAACCCCGCTGTGAGTCACATTTACCTTAGCTGTACCAAAAAACTAGAGCACTGCTGGGCTGCTGAGGGGATACACTGCTGGGCTGCTGAGGGGATAACGGCCAGATGACAAATGGTAGGACCAGCCACCTTGAACGGCGTAGAGTGTCAACTGCCTTGCTCAGATGTCCTGTACACAAATGCAAAAGCACTCTGACTGAGGGACAAAGCCTCCTGCTCCTGCAGGGAGCACATTCAAGAGGACAGCTTTTGTGCACCGTTTCAGACTTTGCAATTAAGACCAGAATAGTCCATAATGCGACACACAACATATTAAACACCTTCTGTGTTTTAGAAAGCGCAAACTAGGTGTTGCAAATGGAGGCTCACGTGGCCCAGCTGCCTCAGGCCATATGGTCTCTCTGCTCCTCGCTGTGCCACTGTACGTTTGGAAATGCAGCAGGATGGTGGTCGGGACGCCAGCGTGGGCAGGGAACAGCAGCACATGCAAGGGTGAAAACGATGCTGGTCGGAAAAGGGCTGCTCAACGTGCTTTCTCTGTCAGCGTTTGTAGATTTGGTTCAGCTACTCAATTTGTGATACGCAGAGCAGCCAAAATAACTCTATGCAAAATAAACAGCTGAGAGGAGATGAAAATAGAGCTAATAATACAGTCATTAGGAAGAGAGCCAAAGCACAAATTGCAGTGTCTAGTGTGAAAGGAGAAGTCAGAGAAGGGAAATGACTGTGTGTACCCTACGCTGCACAGGGGACACAAATATGGCCCCAAAGAGCAGCTGTCTGCAGCAAAGGCACAGCAAGAGGCTGTGTGGCCAGACCTGTTGGCTTGGCCCTGGAAATCATCCCAGCAGGATGGTGCTTGTGTACTGGGTATGCTGTTGATAGCCCTGCCTGGTGGGCAACAACTCGGCAGGGTATAGCGGCAGGCAGGGCAGGAGCATCTCACACCACAGATTCGTGTCACCTGGGAACATGGGAGCACCACCCCCTACTTACAGATGTGCAAGAAACATCTGCGAGGGGGTCATCTGCTGGCACCAAGATGGGTCATCATTAAGAGAGTAACGGCCAGATGTTTCAAACCAGCAAACTGACAGCCCAGGAGGGTCAGCAGTGGTGATGGAAAACAATTTCCAGTCCTTGATGCGCACCAATAACTGCAGCATAGGGTGTGTGGCTGCCTCATCCTGTCCTGCCCAGGTTACTGTCCTGCAAGTGGAGCTTAACCTTGGTGCATTTCATAAGGCAGGTAGGGTACAATACCAGAAGTGGTTAACAGTAGTGGAAAAGTCAGGGATATTTTACTGTCATTTGCTTAATAGCCAGTGTCTCCGAACCATGTGAGGTCAGACAGTGCATTTCTTTTTACCCTCAGGTGGAAGCTAACGATAATGCAGCTTCTCAACTTGCCATTCATGGCACTTGTTTAAAGTTGCTCGAAGAGGCCGTGCAACTGCACATCCTTGAACAGAAAAGTGGAAGTGCCTTTTTGTGCAGAGTGCTCTTGAGTTTAGACCTACTTCCAAGTTGAAACGGGAGGAAAGTTCTTCCAGAGAGCAAATAGAGGGCAAGTAAATATATCCTTGTTTATATAATAGCCTTCTGCCCAAGATGATCAAGGTTATTCTCCTGTATATGAGTATTTCTGCTATGCAAATGACGCCGTGAAAAGCCAGAGTTGAAGACTCACGAGTATCAATAAAAATGCTGTAGAGCAAACAAGGCAAGCCCACACTTCAGAAGTATTGACTGGAATGATTTTGCCCTGCTCCTCTTGCTGTCAGCTTTCTCCGGTGGTTTCCCTCCAGTCTGTTGCATTCTTAAAATGGAAAAAAAAATATATATATCCTGATTTCTTAATCACATCTTATAGAATGATTGTGATTTCCCTCAATATCTCCCTGTGCCCCTAGGGAAATATAGTCTAGGCCAATTTCTGGCATCTGTCTTTCCTAATCCCCCATGTACACCAAGGCGGAGGGTTTATTTAGTGGTATGGGAATGTCCACCTCTTCAACGATTTTTGCCTGTTTTGTTCTTTCATTGCTGGAGGAAGAATGTTAGAAGATTTTTGTTTTTCTTTTAAGTAACACCGTGAACCTAAAAAATCAAACTTTTTGCTGAACAATTTTTATTTACAAGTAACACCTAAAAGTGCAGTAACAGGGAGGAATATGAATATTCACACCCCCTTGATTTTCTGTCTCCCTTGAAGTTGTCAGAATTTCAACGTGTACAGTGACTTTTCCTATTTAGCTGAGGCATTCAGACGGCCTCTGCCAGAAGTTTTTTAGCTCTCACAAAAGTTCAGGCTAGAGAAGTAATTTTCTCTCTATAATACAGGTGGGGGACCAAGATGCAGAGACTTGAACCAGACTTAACAAATCATTATGGTGTTTAAACTGAGAGTAAAATCTAAAGGGCAGTTTCAGGAGCTCTCATTGTGTGAAACCAAGAGGAGCTAGTAACTGGTCTTTTGTTTTTCAGTACCTGAATGTCTTCAAACTCTGTCCCTCACTGATGTGCCTGGCTTCAGCCATGATGCCTGTGCAAGTTGAACCTGCACTCCCAGCTCTGGCCTGAAGTGCTGACTGAGCTCACGTCCAAACATGATACAAATTTAGTCAAATATAAACAATTCCAGAAAAGCACACAATGGTAATGAGGTTAATTAAATATACTTTGCGAGGATGGTACCGTGTGTCATGGTGATTGCCCGTGCAGGTCCATCTTTGCCGAGGTGATGAAAATGGCTCTCCCGAACATGCGCTCCGGATGAGCTGAATCAAGGAAGAAAGATTTCCCTCTTTCCTCTTTGCTCCTTGCACAATGCAAAGCAGAAGATACCTATGCCAAGCCATTTCATTTCTTCCAGCTTTATTGCCAGCCTTCGGGCTGCCTCATTCTGGACCTGCTGCAATCCAATCTGCTCTTGCTAATACTTCTAATACAATATTTATAACAGCCCAGGTTGAACCAAAGGCTACTTGCACTGACAGATGCTACAAGCTGTATCTCCGCTTTCCATTTTATTGTTTGGTAGCTTCTGGCAAAGGGGGAGAGGATCTGGTGATGAAATGCTCCTTCTCTGCTTTAAACACACAGGAACATTTTGCTGCGCTGCCGATTATTCATGGGGGAGTAATCAAGTGGTTGCCGGTTGGTTATCGATGTTTATGGAAAAGCAGGATATGGGATTGCAGTGGATGAGATACGTTTCTGATTTAATTATCAAGCTGCAAATGCCTATCAGCTTTCACACTTGTGGTTTTGGGGATGTGCACATGGGCAAATCAGCTGCAACACTGTGGACAGAGGGATCTTATTCTGTAACAGGGGTGTAAAGTCATTTCTCCGTAACTAAAGATAATGAGTTCTGCAGGACTATAAATAGGCATGGAGCTGCTTTGCAGATAAAGCATCTCTTGCTACTTTGCTACAGCAGAGCACCGGGGAAAATCCTGCAGGGAACAATCTCCTCCTGGCAGATGGTTGGACCAGGAGACCTGCTTGACATTTTCCATGTCTAGTTTTCATGATTTATACAACATCACCCCTTGGAAAAGCAATTCGGAAAGGACATTACGATTCTATGATAATCCACTGTACTTGAAAGAGAAAAAAAAAAGCCAATATAAATATGTGTATCCTCTAGGGTTGGAGGTAACCAACTTCTGCAACTCAAGTCCTATTCGAGTTTTTCAACTTTCTTGGCTAGAAACACACGGAGGTTTTATTAGATGGGTGATTAAGCAAAGTTCCATGGGAATAATAGCAATTCTGGGGGAAAGTTGAGAATGATCAGACAGAGAGAAGAGGGGAGATGAAGATGATCAGGCACCCCAGGCCCTGCACTGCGCAAGAGCAAAGCTCAGTCTCTGGTAAGGACCAGACTGAGGAGGTATTCAGTGTCTTTTGCCCTGGGCATGTGCCCTAGCAACTAGGCTACTTATTAGCTCTCACTGGGGGAAAAGGAAACTTCCTTTTTACCAGAATCCCTGTTTTCACCCAATATCACAGAATGAGAAAGATCATGAAATACCCAGAACCACTTTTGGAATGAAAACAGTTTTCCTCCAAGCTCTATTCAAGTGCCTTGGGGAAGAGGAAGCTCCTTCTTCTGGTCTTCATTAGGAAGAGAAGTGTGAATCAAGGGGGAAAATCAGATCCAAGGAGAGTAAAAGGCTTTGGGGCAAAGCCTTTGCTCAGTACAACTCAGTGTAATGTTGCTGGCAACTGGGAGAGTTTTGCGTCGCTCTGTTACAAGCCTTTGCCCCATGTAGCCTAGCTATGGGGCACAGCTGCTGTCCAAGCACCGTGTTCTCCAGAAGCAAAGATTGAAATGTTGAATCACGATCATAAAGACATCAAAGACTTGAAAAATAAAATACTTCAGATAAAGGAAAATTCATCAGGCCAAATTGGGAGGATAAGAAAATGTGCTGACCAAAGAGTCCATGGTGGGAAATGGCTGGAGACAGACGATTTTGAAATCAACAATTCATTTTAAATCAAACTAGCAATTCATTTAAAACTACAGTCTGAATAGAAGATGACAATTAAGTCAGTAAATACAGAAAAACTGTGGAAAAAACCCAATATATCAACTCTGTTTACAGCCGCACTGTCTCCCCCACCCTCGATCTTTCTGTATAAACACAGCACGGAAAAAAGGCTCAGAGCTTTCCAAGTGCCATGAACAAGCAGAGCACAGAAACTTGACTATTTGTTGGTTTTAGTCTCTCTTGATATATGTCCATGGCTACGATACAGCGTCCACTGATAACTCCTACTTCATACTATTGATCTTTCCTGGAAAGGAACTGTGCTCCTCTAGACACAGTTTTCTTCAAGGTGAACAGCACCCAGAGAGCTGAATGGCCTCTTCTTGCGCCAATTTAATCTAAAACCCTGGGGGGGGGG
>Ga0065711_1032131_pt1 | contig 27942 bp, 27 predicted proteins | sample Hoacrofraction12_FD_59098 | JGI IMG/M metagenome (GOLD analysis project Ga0065711, IMG submission 59098) | Hoatzin crop microbial communities from Cojedes, Venezuela - Epithelial fraction 12 v2 (version 2) | ecosystem: Host-associated > Birds > Digestive system > Esophagus > Crop | place...
CCCCCCCCCCAGGTGTACTTTCCTCATTCCCCACCTCAAATATCTGTGGCTCAAGGTCTCTCTGAGCCAGGAGACCATCACTGTACTTAACTGCCTTCAATGGATTTTCATTTTCCTTCCTTCATGAATACTCATAAAATCCTGTCATCTACAACATCAACTAGCAATGCAATTCACAGCTGAACTGTGTGGTGTGGAAAAAATTAACCTCTCGGATTTTGAGCCAACCTGCTGATAATTACGCTTGACGATCCCTATTTCTTGTGCTAACAGAAAAAAAAGGTATGGTCATCCCATATTTAACTCTTCTATTGCCTCTCTTATGTTCCTCCCATTTCTCTCTTTTAGGCTAAAGATTTGTGATCTGCTAGAAATCTTTGGTTACCTAAATCCAGAGGAATCATCCAGATACCAAATGTGATCTCCATTCCCAAGTTAAGAAATGCTTAGTGCTACCACTGAGTAACAAAAACAAATGTTTCTCCTTCCCTGAACTGCAACCATTACTCACTTCTCCGAAAGAACTGGCCTTTTTCATGGCAGCTAGAGTTCCAGGTTTGGACAGCATGCTTGGCAATCTGGGCTTATCTAACAACATTTATCTCCTGAGTGACAAACAAGAAGAATGCAACAGCATACAGACAGTCTAATTTGAACCAGCTAGCAGCAAACGAATCTTAAAATCAGACAGAAGAAAAGTCAGTGTGTCCTCATACCATCTCCTAGAAACCGGATCCTTGAGAACTTCTGATACATTTACTTACCTAGGCAGCAGTTTTCCTGAATCTGTTAGCTTCATCCACAGAGGATACCACTTTTATTTGCAGGATCAGCAGTGGAATTCCAGCACCCTCAGCACCAAGCTACGGTTCTCTAGCACAGTGCACTAAGCATAGGTCAGTCTTAGAAGAGAGGTTAGTCCAGCCAACAACAGTTAAATAGCTTTTATCATGAATGCGTGCAGCAGATGTTCAGAATAAAATGGCCAGGCATAATGAAAACTGCTGAGATGATTGTATAGTGCACAAGTCCACCCACAGCTGTACAAACAGCAGAGGAAAGAAGAATTGTCTTGGGTATGTCCTACAAAAGCTGGGCAACAGCATGTCTAAACAAACCCTGTTATAGGCAAACCCCAAACAAAAAACAGCCTAGTGTGATCCCTGTGATACAAAAATAACTACAGCAGTGATTTTGTAAGGGAACAGTTTGAGAAAATCGAAAGCACTTGCCCATTACAGGGCTGCCTGGCAGGGACAAGCTCTGCTCCTGCACCCGGCAGGTGAGATGGGCATCCTGCTGACCAGAGGCTGGACCGGAGCTTACCAGGAGCATCAAACCCAAACAGATCTCAAGTATCATGAACCCTGCAGCGTGAGCAAGGCCCTTACACGCTGCCTGATCTTTCTGGCTTGCTATAACCTCTTTATTACAGCTTTTGGGCTTTGAGGTGCCCCAGGACTATGTCTCATCTGGTGACACTCGGCATTAGTGACACTGTAACAAAAAGGGTCTCAGCTGTTCATGCAGCTGACCAAAAGAACTAATCTTATTTTTTAAAAAATGCATTAAATGTAATCTTAAAAAGCCACCTTTTTGCCTTTGAATTGGTTCATTGATGTTACTTTGACTTGTGTCAAACTTGTATAGCATTACTCTTAGGAAAGCAAAGGGAGCCAAGTTTCAAAACGTATTCTATTGCAGATTTACATAACTTCACAAGATAACATTGCTAGACAACTTCATGTAATAGTTTACAGACTTGTAAGCTTTTTAATAGCAATCCAAAATTATTGTCTGCTAATATCACCTGACTTTGGAAGAGCCTTGCCAGTTTTCATCAGCCAGGAAATCTGTTCCTTGGGCTCATTCGCAGAACATTTTGAGCATCTCTGGCAAAACATTGGCTTGAGCAAGAAAAGAAGTTACCCTGAAGTAAACTCAAAAGTAAGCGCATAGACAGCCATAAGCAAAATTCCAGGGTGACTTCATTTTCATGGGGATACACAGGCACCAGAATGTCTATAACGTGACACTCCAACATCCTCCTGCCCCTGACAGAAAGCGAAATAGAAGGACTTGTTTCTCTGCAAATGATCCCAGAGCTGATCATGGAATAGTCAGTGCCACTGGTCCACTGCAGTGGCCTGAAGAGCACATAAATCAAATTGGCTCCAGCACAAAAAATAAGTTGTTGTGGTGTTTTATTTTTCCCTGAGGAATAAGACCTTGCTTTAAAATAAGCACACAGAGGCCTTGATTTAGGGCTTCTTCCCACCAGCAGCACAGAGTCAGAAACCTACTGTGGTTACCTCTCTGCTGTCACTTTTACAAGTACTTAGTAGAGAGGGAAATAATTGCCCAAGACCCTAGAGCAAAAGCTGATTGAAGGCAGAACTCAAAGCCCAATTGTGGAAGCTTGGGGCCTCCTTACACATTCTGACATGAAGCACCAAGCAGACCCCCTGAGAGGCAGCAAAGGCACTCTCCACACAAGCCATCCCCAGCAACCTGCCCCTTAGGGGATGCAGCTCAGCCTCACGAGCTCCAAAGAGCTTCAGTGCTTCAGGCACTGCAGCTTCCGTAGCACCAGCACCAAGGGGTGCAAACACCTTAAGTTCTCGGAAAACCAGCAGATTAAACAATAAAAGCAGGCTTCCAGTCTTGGAATAACATTAGGTTACCACAGGGAAGGTGCTTCCCATGCCAGAGATGGTCCTGCTGGAACACTGCACCAGCACAACAACATGCAGATCCAGTCCCAGCTCAGGCTAGAGTCATTTTCTTAGCCCAAGGCCCTCTGCTCCAGCTGCCCTCACACACAAGTTTTTAGCAGCTTCATGCACTCACACATACCCACACTCAGCTTCGGTTGTCCTTCCCTCCAACTTCCCCTGCCCCTCCAGAGGGTCAGAGGAGCATCACCCACCAGATGACAGGTAACATCACAGCTCACCTCACCCTAACACAAGCACAAATTCAAGACTCCCAAGATACCTTAGGGTTAGTTTTCTTCAGCAATACTGCATACAACTGTGGAGAAAACAGCAGTCCCAACACTAACCATAGCTGAGGTGTTTTGTTAGCTCACAGGCTTCAGCTGGAAATCATCAGCTGATCAGCAATATTTGCTTATCATTAACATCAGCTAAAAATATAACCCTAAGGAGGTCTCCCTGACAGAAAAAAAAGCTGTGAAGGGATTTCACCTGCTCTGAATCAATTCTCACCTTCCAAAACTAATGTGGCTTTAATGGCTCCTCGTCAGTGGGGCCCATTGCCACCCACTGTTGGTTACGCTGCGGTGTTTTACAGATGCCCTGTGCAAAGAGAAGAATGATTTCTTGCTGGGACAAAATGAGGTGTGCAGTCCCTTGGCAGGGCTGTTTCACAGGTTACCTGCACAGCAGAAGCCCCTGCCAGCCCATCACATCAGCAGCCCATCTCCACCCCCAAAATGTGACACCTCCCTCGCCTCCTCCCTCAGCAGCGGTGGGACTTTGGGCACAGCTTAGTCTTCCGTGGCCTCTTCCCTGCCCTGTGCAAGGGAAAATAAACACCGAACAGAGTCGAGCTTCCTTTTGTTTGCCTCCGCCGTCATCATTTTGAGTCAGCACGGGCAGGATGCATGATGCCTCTGAACACTGCGGTGACACACTGAGCCCCGGCACAGAAGATGGGAGCACCGAGGAGTGATCGCAAGTGGCAGGAGGAGGCAGTAGGATGTACATGAGTCACAGGTTTTTTCCTTGCATTACTATGTGATCCTCACAAAAGAAACGTGAAGCACGGTCTCCATCTCTCCTTTTCAAGCCCACGTTTTTCTCGAGGAGACCAAACCCACATCATCATCCGGTCCGCAGGCAGCGCCCCGAGGCTGCCCCCCACTTCTGCTCACCGGTTCCCAGGCTGATGCTGCTGGACCCTTGCTCCTGCTCTGTGTGTACGACCGCTCCTCGGTGGGGTGATGGTAGGGGACCACAAGACAGGAGCCCCTCACAGACACCTCTGGTGAGGAGTCAAGCGCTGGAGAGTTTGAAGACCCTGCAAGCCTGCAAATGGAGCCTGATCACCCTGGGTTTACAAAGCTCCTCTGTAAACCCTGAAACAACTCTCAGAAAACTTTGCTCACCTCAAACTTTCTTTAGAGACTAGATAAAGCAAGGAAAAAAGCTTGCGCAGTAGCTGCTTTTGCCTTTTGATAGCCTGTTTCTCCAGCACAGACTGAAAAGATAAAGGGAGCTCTATGGGGAAGAAATTTGCACTGAAGAATATTTCTGAGTCACTGATCAGTGAAGCAAATAAAGGGCCCTAGAGCTTCTCGCTCACTTTAAGAAAAAAAAATGGATCATTGATTTTATTGGGACTCCCCTAGGCAAAGCAGTTACCTGAAGTGTAATATATTTTTATTGCACCACTGGGAAGTGGACGCAAACATTTATAAATCTTCCTTGGAGGAGGTTATCACTCAGACGTTTTAAATAGCTCTGTGTGACACAAACGTCCTTAAAACAAGACACCCTTCGCATTTAAAAGATGCCTGTGGGGAGGTGAGGGCCCACGTCTGGAAAAGCACCGCACGCCCTCACAGCGAAGCCCCCCTCCCCAGCAGGAGGCTGAGGCTGAATTGTCCCCCAGAAGACCCCAGTGCTGGCATGTGGACCAGGACCCACTGGAGCTGTGCTGGCCCCGAAAGGGCAGAGCACAGCCTGGGCATCCGTGGGATCCCTAGGGCAGGCTGGGTGGAGCAGCTACCTGCCCCGGGTCCCCAGGGTGCTCGGGCAAGCAGAAACATGGTGACAAGGCTGCTGGAGCTGGGTGGGATTAGCTGCTGGCCACTACTAAGAGGAGCAGGGTTTACTCATTTAGAACTTGCTCAGGTATCTCTGCATTCACCGCGCTCCCCTCGGGATTGCAAAGCCGGCGCAGCGTTAGCAAAAGGCAGCTGTGCTGTTGGGGCAGTCTGACATCTTTTGCTCTTGCGGGTGATATGTTCGAAGAACTGGACAAACTCTGGCCCAGAGAGGGTTTTGGTACCCCACGACTTGTCTTTTTCGCAGCTGTGTTATTTTATCCAACAAGGACGGAGCCTGCAGAGGCTGTAGAGACCACAGAGGACAGGTATGAGATCTGTTCAGTACTGCTTAGCTGCACTGAATTGAAATCAGCGTTGATAAAGCAGTACAACTCACTTTTCAGGCCACACGGTAATTAATAGGTGTCTTTTGAAATGGTTCTCTCCTGCACATTGACAGAAACATGCTCTGTCTCTTCCAGCACAGGAATTAGGGGCAGAAAGTGAAGCCTGCTTCAAAGTGAAGCCTAGCTTCAAAACAAAACAAGCAAAAGAAAGTGGTTCCTCAGAGAGCGGGTGGCCATGTGGGACTGCTTGCTGCATGGTGTTTTGGACACTAAAAGTTTCCATGCATTCAAGAGGAAGCTGGAGAAGTTCCTGGAAAAGGAACCTGCTGAGTGTTGCTACACACGTGCTGCAAACCACGTTTAGCTCAGGAAGCCCCTGAGCTGAAAATGGTTGGAGGCTTGAGGAGCATCTGGCATACTGGTTTTCTTCTCTCTCTCTTTTTTCTCTGTGCACCCACTTTGATGGCTTTCAGAGACAGAGTGCTGGGCTAGGTGGACGTATGGCCAGATCCAGTATTGAGAGATTTGTGTTCTTTTAAAACAAGCCATACTGATCCAAATCATCTTTACACCAGCATGACAGCGTCTGTTCACTGGAACCAAAATAAACTATGTGGGACCTGTGTAAAGGAAGGGCTGAGGGATGCAGGAATCTAAAACAAGAAGTGAGAAGAGAAGCCAGCTCCCAGGAGCAGCCGTGCCACAGAAGGCAAAGTTTTCTCTGAATAATCCCCTGGCCCTTACCTTTCCTCCCTGGGCCCCGATGAGGACGGCTGGAGCTCACCAGCTCCTGGACCAGGATGGTCACAGTCCCCTCAGCAGCCCCAGGAGGAGACCCATCTGCAGGGACATACAAATACAGGTAGGAAAGGAGCAATTCCTTTTTGGGCTGTGGGCCCACCGTTCCCCCTCCTCACAGGCAGCCTTGTTTGTTCGCACAGCACATTTTGTACTTACTGCTCTCTGAGCACCAACCCTGGGTGGAGGAGCAGACGGGGTACAGACACGTGGAGTCCAACCATACAGCTAATCCTAAACCATAAACACGGGCAAAATGAAGTATCAGGCTGCTTTTTTTTCCTCTGTATTTTAAAAATGGTAGCAAGAAGTAGTTTCCACTTCTTCTGTCTCCTGTCTTGCCCCTGCTTCCCAAACACTGAGCTCTCCCCAGCCGAGCACTCCAAGGTAGCAGTTCACAGAGCCCATTTGGAGGCAGGAACGGGAGCATTGCTCGCCTGCATCGCCCTGAGGTGGTCGTCCTGCCCAGGGAGGCTCTGCAGGAGCAGCAGAGCTCCCTGGCCAATTCCTGTGGGCGGGGAAGGGCTCAGGAGCAAGAGCGACTGGGGCTACTGGCCATGCTGGGCAGCAGCATGATGCTCCCAGCATGGGCACATTGGAACGAGTTTGCTCATTTCTCAGACCTTCTCAGTTCTAAAGGCCTTTCAGAAAACCGAGAGAATAACAGTAATTAAATGCGAACCAGTGCCTGGACACGATCTAGAAATGCTGGCCTGAAGGGTGTAGTGGAGCAGGCCAGCAAATCTGTGCCTTAGTGTCAGAGCAGCGCAGGTCTGTCCCTGCACCCTAGTGAGTCTCACCAAGGCCACCAAGCACGAGTGAAGCATGAAATCCAGTCGGCAACAGGCAGTCAGTCACAAGAAAGCATCTTCCTGGGGGCTGTTGACATTATTATTCTAGATCAAGAAGCAAATCCTACGTGTTAGTTACTTAGTAGATGAAGTTACCATGCCAACTCATATGCTACCTTTTTTTTTTATTATTATTATTGCAAGAGTAGGCAGTGCTCCCTTGAGATTTCACAAAAGGGGAGGAAAAATGTCAAAGTGCCAAGAATATAATGGAATTTCTAGTCTCAGCCCTCTTCCCCATAGATCTGTTTTTCAGCATACATCCCTCTCCTTCTCACGGCAGCAGCGAGGCAAAGCCAAGAGACTCTGTGAATGGTAATTTAGTGGCCAGCCCACGATATTGTGGTGCTACACTTCAGTAATCCGCAGCTCTCTGCCTCCGCTTTGCACAATTTTCAGGGAACTAATGCAAGGAGCGGGTGCCAAACGATTGCACAGCCTTCCCCCAACCTCTCCTTGACTTCTCTGCACCTCATTATTTGTTCACCGTTTCTCTCCTGTCTTCCCATCTGTCTTCGTTTCCTCTGCTGGAAAGATTTTTATTTCTGCCAGTTACTTTCTTTTTTTTCTCTGTTATCTTTACTTGTTTTCCTTCACAAAACATATTATATGACTGTCTTTTCTCCCAGTCGGTGCTGCCCCTTCTGTTCTCCATCACATCTAAGGTCCCCTTGCAGAGCATGGACCCCCTGGGGGCGCAGATGCGGGTGCCACCAGCATGATGCTGGCAGGCAGGGAGTTAGCTGTCCGTACCAGCGACAAGTTTGGATAGCCACCAGTTCAACACAAGCACGAGAAAGCCTTTGCCTGCAAGAGCTGATGTGCCCAGCCTTGCTGGGGACAGAGCCCAAAGTCTGCCTAAATTTAGTGCTCTTTACTTTCTGCCTTGGGACTAGAAGCCATGCAGCTCCAAGACACGTGGGTGCTGTAGCCTCTCCGGGGGAAATCCAGTGGTGCAGGACGTATCAAAGAAGAGGGGCTGCGGGGAAGAGATTGGGGGGAGGGTGCAGCCGCCAGCTTCCTACACCTCTTTGGGAACCTACGTAGGGTTTGTTGTCGAGGAACAACGCGACTTTTGAGAGGATACGGAAAAAACAAGGTGCATTCAGCTAAAGGCAGCCGGTGCTGGCACTGCCTGCTGGCACAGCCGGGAGTCCTTGGCGCAGCGCTCAGCCGGATCAGCGCGGGAGCCGCTTGTGCCTGTACACCGGCGTCTGGTTGTGTCAACATCGCTGTTTGTCTGGGAGACAGGCAGTGGTGGCAGGGATTGGATCCGTGGTGGGTGCTGCGTGGCAGCAGGGGGGAGGTGGGGAGGGCAGGGGTCCCCGAGCTGCTGTGACAGGCGAGGGGGGCTGGGCGCTCACTGTTCCTCCAGCAGACATGGGCAGGAGGACGCCAGCCACCGCTTTCAGGTCTTGGTCCAGATCTTACATCCCTTGTTGTATGAAGACACTTGAATGCGGGGTTTACCTTCACCGCCTAAGAGCCAGCTCTACCTCCTAAGAAGGAGAAGTGGAGATACCTGCATTAGTTTCACACCTGATTTTCTTTAAGAACTCCATGTGAACCAAAAAAATTGGGCACAGACCTCTGTACCAAGTAAAGGTTCTTTCATGACTCGCCTTGCATCACTTTACCCTGCTTATCTGTTCACAGCCCTGGTGAGCTAAGTTCAAGGATGTGATATGGGTCGTGACTCAGCAGCTGGCTGCAGCCAGCACCAAACAGGATACATTAATTTGTCCTGGCCGAGATCCAAGGCCAAGGCCTGCTTTTTGTCTTGTTTAATGATCTTGGCTGTTGACCACTGTATTCAAACACGGTCAGGCACAGTGAGCACAGGCCACCCAGAGGTGCTCCTCTCTTTTTCACAGACAATACAGCAGGTGAAGAAGAAGAAGAATTACTGCAGTTCTAACATTGCGCAATGTATACTGGTGCTTGGCTTTTTGTGGTCAGATTTCACACATCTATATGACTTTTCCTGTTACCACTGGACCCTGCAACACATGAAAGCCTGATTTGGTGATGCATAACAGGACTTCCCCAAAGTGCCCAGTGGCTGCCAGCTCTGCTCCCACCGCGGCTGGTGGGCGTGAGATAAATCCACACTGACTTCACCCTACCTGCTCACTTCCAGAGATAAGAAATATTTTAGGAGTATCAAGCCCAAGCAGAAGCAAGCCTTAGACTTTGGAGAGGTTGCTCACGGGAATGAGGACTAGCCCCACTTATCAGTGCTGCTGAAGGGACAGTGAGATCGGAGGTTGTGATTCGAGAAATTACGCTGGTGCAATTACTGGTTTGCACATAATGACCTGAATCATGGCTTGTGGGGGGTTTATTTTCACCTCGGCGCAGTGCCGTAGCATGGTGGGTTGTACGATGTGATGCAGTGTGTAGTAAATCTGAAACCGAACCACACTTGCACTGAATAAGTCAGAGCCCACAGTCACAGCTTGAGCAGAGGGTGAAGTGCATTTCAGAATACGATGTTGAAAAAAAACCCAACAAAAGCCCAGAGAAGTTTAATATGGAAAATTGAAAAGGCTTGTTGATTATATTCTTTCAATCTGATAAAAGTCAATAATATAGTAGAAAGAAGCATTAAATAGGCCAAAGAAGAGGAGATGACTGACATTCCTCTGCGATGTGGTACAAAGATAGTCACCACGTGGCCAAATATTTTTCAATGTCAGTTTGGCAGATGAAGCCAGAGAGAAAATTAAAATGTGGGAGACAAAATGTGCGATAGCCACAAAGGCAATACAAATTTGGCTTCGTTGTTTATTCTTTGATTTTCTAGCAGCCTGGAGAAGACATTTGTGTTTGGGTTTAAAATGTGATTTATCAGTCCCATTGCTGTTTTGCAATCATAGAGAGGGAGGATTTACACACTTTTCCTCTTCAGTGTCATCTTCTCTCATCCTCATTCTCCCTTCCAAGAAAAGGTGTCTCAAATGGCTGATTAGAAAACAATGAATGCAGAAGACTGGAGGAATGCCCATGGAGTTTTGTTAATTCAAGCACATCTATGCTGGCTCTTCTGCGGAATTGCTAGAAATGGCCTAAAATCCAAATTCCTGTATAAGAGAGGGCTGAAGCCTGACTCAGACCTGAGCTGCATGGTTCCAGCCCCTGTGGGCTCCTGCAAACACCTGAACACTGCAGAAGGGTAAAACAAGGAATTCAGAGTGGAAATGTCATCCCTGCCTGTGCGGGTGCACATGGGGTGTTTTCAGAGAGCAGCAGCCTGCAGCAAGATGATCCTCACTGCCCTGCAGCTCTTCACAGGCTGGGTCTGGCTTCTCCAAATGGCTTCAGCTGGAGAAAACAAGTAGCATTTTAGGACCAGGTTTGGTGAAGTTGCCAGTGAAGTGGAACGGGTTGCCCAGAGAGGTAGTGGAGGGCCCATCCCTGGAAACATTCAAGACCAGGTTGGACAGGGCTCTGAGCAACCTGATCTAGTTAGTGGTGTCCCTGCTCGCTGCAGGGGGGTTAGACTAGATGACCTCTAGGGATCCCTTCCGACCCAAAACTTTCTATGATTCTATGATAAGTGGGGGGAGGTTTGGGATGGTAGTTGGGGGTGCTCAGCCAGGCTGTGGAGCCCCAAAAGCCTTGGTAGGGCTGAGGTCCCACCTGACCGGCACTGACCCAGGAGGAAGGTACCAGTATCCCTTTCAGAACCTGCTCTGCACTGCACCAGTGACAGAACAGCCCCTGGAGCAAGGCTGGGCAGCCACCTCTGGCTGGGCAACCTTGTATGTATCTAGGCAAGGGTCTGGCTTGTCAAGGTGTGCTTGCTTGACAGGGAGCACCAAAGGGGACACCAAGCATCACCTGCCACCTCCTGGCATCCACTTCTACCAACAGACAACTGAAAGCAAAAAGGGGAGAGGGGCAGGAAAGATCAAATGAGGTTTCACGTAAAACACTTAAAAAAAAACCAAAAACCAACAAAAACTCAAAACTTGAAAAATTTCAGATTTGTTTGAGTGACAAATGGATTTCTCTCTCTACAGATTGCTTGGTGTGGATGCTGGTCTGGGAAAGCAGGCAAGAGAGGTGGCCCATGGTGTGGCAGCAGCCTGCCGTGGGTGCTGCGGTGCCGTCTGGGACTTGGCAGAGCTCCGTGGGGCTGCTCTGTGCGTGGGACGTGGGCTTGAAGGAGCCAGGGGCAGAGGAGGGATCTGCTGCTTCCCTGCGGGGAGAAGGGAGAAGGTCTCCCTCCGGGAAGGGATGGTTCTGGCAGCCACTGGGAGCCGGTGCCTCTCGTGGGGCTCCATAGAAACAGTCAGAAAGCTCAGCTCGCTTCCATCTGCTGGCTTCAAAATTGCTTTTTTTTTTTTTCTTATTTCTTTCCTTCAGTGGCAGTAGGAAGCCTGTCTGGCACCAGCGGCATCGAGAAGCGGAGAGGGTCCCAGGCTCCCAGGTGGGGACCCTGTCACTGGGGCCGACGTGGGTGCTGTGTCCATGGCGACGTGCTGGGCAGGGGCACGGGCACCGCTGCAACCCGAGGGGCTGGCTACAGGACACAGCTCCCAGGCGGAGGGAGCAGTGACCCCGGAGAGCCCGACTCTACAGTGGCATAGCTGAAGAGAGCTGCACATCCACGGCACTGAGAACTTCACCTGTCTTCCAGCTCTCCAGCTAATGCCAGGCTTTCCAGCACATCCTCAGCTCTACAGAAACGTGTCTGGCTCAGTCCTAGGAGGGATGTGAACTGGAGTTTTCTGCATATCAAGGCTATGCTGTGTCCTGTAGGGCACATAGTGTCCTCAAAACTGTGTCAATAGCGTAAGGTTAAATTATACCGCATATGTTGGCGAAAAAGAAGAAAGGTTGGCAAGATTTACCCAGCTTGGAGGTCATGCCTATTTGCACACGTTGCTCAGCCTCAGCTGTGCGTGGCACAAACCACACAGACGTTGCTCGGAGGAGTTTTCAGTGGGCTCAGGGATGGAGTCACGGCTGTCCTGCCATGACACTTGGCCCCATCTTGGCAGTGAGGGGGACAAAGTGGTCAAAGCCAGGCTGCTGGGCTTTGCTCTCGGCAGTCACGTGAGGACCAGGACAGCAGTAAGGTGTGGGCTGGTCCACAGGGACCCTGGGGAACACGGCCCTCTGAGATCTCTACCCTGCCCTCTCCTGCCTCTGCAAGCACTGGATTTCATCCCGTCCCAGCAGGGTGCAGAGAAAAACTGCGTCTTAAGTCTGTCACCACGATTTACTTCCATTCCTGCAAGATGTGCTGGGCAGAGACAGACTGACTTTCAGGCCCAGAAGCAGAAAATTTCTCACCCACATGATTCAGAGAGTAAAATAAAAATGATTTTATGCTTTAATCCTCCTCACCCTGTCAGCGCTAGAGCTTTGCAGAAGGAAGGAAGCAGAGAGAAACACTGCAGGAGGGTGAAATGTGCAGTGCAAGAGTTCGTATGGAGGGAAATGTGATGGCCTGTGGTCCTTTGCTGTCCCCTACGTAGGTGCATGTGTTGAACACATCTGTCTATGAAAGCACATGCAGGCAGGCTGAAATTACAGCACCCATCGGAGTGACGTAGTAGCACGTGGAGGTAAGTAAATACTCAGTAAACCTGAAGCTTTGATTTCCCAAGATGGAAGAAAGTTTTGTCTCCCCAGGTCCAACGCTGGAGCAGATTTTTGATTTTGGAGCAGCTAAAGGCAGTTAAGCAGATCTTTTACTTTCTGGTTCTGGCTCTGGTGCAGCGAGGCTTTTGCAAGAGCGCCTTGGGAGCCCGGGATACCCACGCAGCCCCACGGGGCAGCCCTGCCCGTCCAGGGCACAGACCCCGCAGCAGAGGGGAGTGCACCCTCAGGCAGCCTCTCCCCGTTTCACCCCGGGTAAATCTCAGCTTCCCGCTAACACGCGCACAGAGCCAGCCCCAGCACTGCAGAATTACATCTGCTCCACTTGCCTCCTTTTGGTTGGGTTTGTTGTTTTTTTTTCTCCCTGGGGAAATGTGATATATGGGCTTTCTTAAAGGGCCACACACGGCACATGCGAACATCACCCGCTGGGTTCTGTATCGGAGCCCGCTTTTGTGCGACAGCCCCGAAACACCTGCGGTGTGCATCAGCAGGGGAAATCAGTGCTGCCGCAGCGTGCAGGCTCCCTGTGCCGCTGGCAGCCCCGATTTGCTGGAGGAAGGCAGGGCTGGGCATGCAGAGGCAGGGCATGGCCAAGCAGTCTGCAGAGATTTTTGCCGATGGAGCGATGCCGGAGGAACCGGGCGGCTGCTGCCCAGCGAGAGGAGATGCATGGGAGCCCGTGGGCGAAGGGTGGCCCTGGAGGGTGGCCGGGGAGGGCAATGCAAGCGGCATTCACCTTTGGACTTCACCTGTGCCCCTGCAATCAGGGCTCAGTGGGGCCGTGGTGGCTCTGGCAGGCACCAGTGCCACTTTGTGCTGCTTTTGCACCCATTTCTACAAAAGCCAGGAGGAGGAGAGGCAAAATCCGCCAGCGCATGTGAGCAATTCATCGTGTCCCTGTCACCCCTTTAAATCAAATTAAACTCCAAAAAAAATAGAACGGCATTTTTACAGCAGCACCTTTTATGCTGCTGCAATTAGGGCTCCATTATACACTCCTCCCCCTCAAAGAAAGGTTTCAAAACACGACTATATAAATCCCCTCGACTGAAAAAAGAAAAAAATTGCCTCTGAACTGGTCTGTTTGAAAAGGGCTGTGGACAAACAGGGCTGACAGACGGCTCTCGGGGCTGAGTGTTTCGGGAATACTCACATTATACACCCGAGTCGCTTGACTGCACGGGTGATGTTCAGCCGGTGTGTGAGTAAGAGCCGTTCCCACTGACCTCCTCTGCAGCTCGGGGCAAATCAACCGAAAAGAGTGACCGGGCTCTGGCGCTCACCCTGAGCATGGTTCGGTTATAAAATCTGCAGCTGCCTTGCACAGATGAGGCCCCTCTGCCACCGCCGACCACCCGTCCTTGTGACAGTGGCTCATTAAGTGAATTATCTCCACACTGATGAGCCCCTGCAGGCATTCATTGGCACAATAGATTAGAGCAGTTTCAGCAGATTTATGGATTTAGGGTTTATGGAGTCATTGATATGTGAATTAAGCACTGACTGACTGAGACTAACTCTTCAAAAGGAGTCATTATTATCTCTATAGAAATGTAATGATTCCAGTGACAACATCTTCAATGAAACTTCAAAAACACTTATTTAAAAAAAAAAAAAGAGTACAGAAATATATATTTAAGTAAAGCACTAGTTCTCAGTTTTTCCCAGCCACCAAAGGTATGGAAAATTCAGCTTTCCAGAGGTTGGACATTCAGGCTTCATCCAGTGAGATGTTCAGTAAAAGCTGCTTCCCCCTTTCCCGGGACATTGCTGTGGGCACCACAGCTCACACTGGTGTGGGCAATGCAAAGGAGTGATACACGCACCCTCTGGCACTGGGAGAAAGCCATAGACTCATAGTGTTACTGCAGATAACCAGTCTGCTCCTTTCTCCCCCTCCATCAAACTAAGCCTGGGGTTAAGCTGGAGAAAGTTCAGCCAGAGAGAAGAAGAGGCCAAAGAGGTTTCTTACAAGGCTCTGCTGTTTTTTCTCAGGGTCCTTGTGCTTGAGAATTTCCTGCCATAACGTGGCAAACAAATATTAACCTGGCTTTGGTAAAGTTTTTGAGCATTGTAGGCTAGAAATCTTGGTGCAGTAAAGCAAACCTCTGCAATGGAGGACAAGCTCCTGCCGACCATGACCTCCCCGACCTCTGCAGCAGAGGCAGCACTGCAGAGCTCCCAGCTCAGTTGCTGGCCTCGATGACACCTTTGCAACAGCAGACATCTTGCTGTGGTGACATGCCCAGCAGGCAGCTGCCTTTGCTCCAGAAGTGGATTGCTCTTAGCCACGTCACTGAAATCACAGAGTGGTGGAAGTTTGCTTCAGTCACTCAGCGGGGCTTCATCCCTGCTCACAGGCTGCTAGGCACAGGGCAGCAATCAGCTCTCAGCCACCTCCAAGGCGAAACTCTCCCTGATAAGTGCAACCAGCCCCAGGGGATGGGGCTGGTTGTTCCCCAGACCTGAGGACCTCGGGCTCCATCCCACTTAAGCCCGTAGAGTCACACCACGGTGAAAAGCCATGGCATCAGGCTGGTGTTTCGGCAAGGCGTAGGGCAAATTACAAAGAGAGGCACAATCATGTAGATAATCCACGGTCACTGTAACACACAAAGCCTTTCTGCTCTTCCAGGTGTGGTTTAGTAGCTCCTGCGATGAATGGGATGAGGGCACCCTGCTCGGAAGGACAGCAGCTTCTTTCTGAAGTCAATGAGCTGTGACATTTCAATCTCAGGCTGCTCCAAGGGCTGAGGTGATGGACTCCACCCTGGCTTTGCTGAGGTTTGCTGCAAACTAATGGGCACAACCTGGACAGCTAGTTTTTGTGTGAAGAGCAATTACGATCCATCCACTCATCGGCTCACCACTAAAGAAGAACAAGCAGAAGGAAGCGCTCGGCAGACGGCACCATGGCGTGCCCCTGATGCATCAGCTGAGCATCCCAGGGAGCAGAGCTGCTGCCAGGGATGGGGGACTGCACAGGCACTGCATCCTAGCCCTGGCTGCACCATGCGGCGCCAGGGCTGGTGGGGGCTGGTCCGTGCTCTGCTGGTGGAAACGTGCTTGTGGGGCTGTTGCAGCGAGTGGTGAGCACAGGATTTGTAGCTCAAAGGGCTGGTACCAGGTGAACAGGGAAGCCCATCTCCCAGCCGCGCCATCCCTTTTGGCCTAACTGGAGGTCCTGCAGACTTTGGTACAGCTCCTGGCGTAGCACACAGGGCTGGTGGCTTGCTGAAAGTGTTAAACATTTTCATCGCACCTAAAAGAAGAAAACCAGTGTGAGAGATCCTGCTCACACAGGCCTATTTCAGACCTTTTCTGGGAGAAAGGGATGGAAAACTTTGATGCTTATCCTTCAAAAGCACCTAGGATGGGCTCATGAAAAAATTCTCCTGGCACGCATTGCATTTCTGCAATGAAATGGGCACTAATTTTTTTGTTCCCCAGTGTCATATTTACTAATCCCATTGATCTCCCTCCACGGCTACACAGAAACAGCGCAGGACACCACCACACCACCATCCCTGAGTCTGGAGCACCCTCCTCTCCCAGGCAACACTCCTGTGCTTTGCAGAAATGCATCTTCCAAACGTTTCCTCTCAGACGCAGGGCCAGCATCCCCTCTGCAAAAGCCAGTCTCCAAACCACAACCTGCTGCTTCCCTGCAAACAGACTTTTCAGCTTCAGGCTCAACCTTCCCTCACCTCCCCCTACACCCAGGAAGATAAATGTTGCAGTATAAGCAATATATCTCATTTCGCTGCAAACCACCCCTCCAGGAGGCAATAGCTGCATAGGCACATGCAGCCTCTGAGCATGCCTTTGCCTCATCCATTATCGATGATGCTATTAAAAATATCAGACCAGCTTCTCTGCTGCAATAAATCACTGCATCTCCAGGGTCTCCTCCACCCACACAGGCTGAGATTTCGGCCCCACCACGGAGTGAGTAAAACCTCTGGAAAGGGAGCAGGTCACAGCACACCCTGCCGAGGCTGTGCCGGTTGGGCTGCTGAGGCTGGGAGGGGGAATGTGCACGGTTTTCTGAGAGTGTATCGGAGCAATATTCCCCCACGGCCTCAGCAATGTGTTTTTCTCCTGGCACTTGGAGCTGATGCAAACCTCGGGGCTGCAGAGCGGATTGCAGGACCCCCCTCATGCCACTCTCCCTGCCCATCACCCCCACCAAGGAGCACTGTGCCTCTGGAGCCGTTTGCTGTGTTCCACGGGTCTTAGATGCAAGAAAAGAAATAAGCATGCAGACAATAAATATGAGTAATAACCACAGAGCAGGGAAGAGGGAGAAAATAAGCCTGAAACCAAACACTCAGAAAGGTCAGGAGGTGAAGCAGCAGCATGAAAGCCTCACAGAGGTCAGTGGGTGCGGGGCATCAGGGAGCTGTTGGCCGGCAATACCCCTGCAGATTTGGGCTGTGCATGTCCTTCACACCATGGCCGAGGAAGTCAGAAACCTCTTGAAATATTCTCATAGCAAGAGATCAGCCAGCACCCCTCATCTACATGACCCTCCCAAGGAGGGTGAACTGAATACCTGCATTTCACAGATAGGGAAACTGAGGCAGGGGGCACAGCAACATGCTTCAGCTGTCTCCATGAAATGCAGATTAAGCCAAAGAAAGGACAAGAGAAGCAAACCCAGGGGCTGGAGTCATCTGCGAACTGCACAAATCCCCTCTGGGAAGAGAACCCCAAGGCCCAGAGGGAGGGAGGGAGGCTGCAGGGGACCCCATGCCTGCTCTTTGGCCACGGCCGGAGGGGTATCTCCCCATGCACAAGGCAGACAGGACAGGAATCCTGCACCTAAACTGCTGCTCACAGACGCTTGTCCAAATCCACCCTGAAGATCTCAGGTGGTGCAGTTTCAGCAGGCAGAAAATCACTGTCCTCTCCCCACTGCAGATGGAGGGCAAGTTATTTGCTTCTTTTTTTCAGCAGTCCTTTTCATAGCTGAAACCTGTTGTGTGGGCTCTTTTGACTGAAACAACCCCAATGCGTTCAATTCCTCTTCACAGCCCTTATTTTCTAGATCAATCTGAAAAGCTGATCTGAACTCCTGCATGACCGTGACAGTTTCTGCACCCCCTCCACCCCGCTTCTCTCCAGCCCTATTGAAAGTCATTTGTATGCAGACACAATTTGACAAAACTCTTTGCAAAAGTCCTGTGGAGAAGTGTGCTTGCACATGGAGGGGACTTCACTGCTGCAAGACTCAAAGTTCATCAAGGATGAAAAGAATTACGTTAACCTGCTTTCATGGGGAACACCAGCACGTGGGAGATTCCTGCAGCTTCAGTCAGTCCTTGCTTTCAGCTGGGCAGGTTGCATTTAGATGACCAGACTTCTTGCACTGGAGACCTTTCTTTTCTAATAAACGCTGATGGAAAAACTTTGTTTTGAGGAGCATCCGTTGCATTGTCATTGACGTTTCACCCCAGCTATATCTCTGAGTTCTGTTATGAGCTGTGCTGGAAGAAGGGGTAAATTAGCACATGAGGAGGAGCTGGCTTTGCACCTCAGGGTGATTTTGGTGGTTTTTGTTCCTGTGAGCGCTGCTGAGGCGGGACATGTACTAAGGGCTCTTCTTGTGAGCTGGTGTGTATAGACATGGCAAAAGTCAGAGGGGGTCCTGCCCCATGCAGGCCAGGGTGAGCAGTTCTGCATTAGGATCCAGTGGGGACATCTCTGCGTATCTCCTCTGCTATGGACCGGGGCCTGAGGGCAAGCAGGCTGGGACCGTCACATCCTGGGAGGAGGTGACAATGGTGCAGACGCATGTGCCATGGCCATGGGAACCAGGGAGAAACATGCTGAACTTGAGGATGAATTTGCTGTGAGAAGGAAAAAAGAAGGATCCCTTTCCTCACAAACTGAGCATAACGGTTGGGGAACGGTGCTGGTTCACCATAGAAACTGCTGAGGCCCCGAGGTTGTCACTTTTTGCCACAGTGCGAGGAAAGCCGTATGTATTTGAAAGCCTGTGAGATGGAAGCTTCCATTCTGTCCCAGTCCTGGCCTGACTCTCATTCTCTGCCAATATTTCCAGAAATATCCGGGTATTTAGGGACATGGACCTTGCACACTGTTCTCTAATCCTTACCTCATGCCTGGATCTCTCCCAGCACCACCGCATCCCCATCAGCCTGGCATCTGGACATTAGCAACTCCTCACCATTAACATCTATCAGTAATTGGGCTAACCCTAAAAGGATAGAGTGTAAACACTCTGACACTGCTACATGATGAAATGTAGTCAGAAAAAGGAGCCGAGGTCACACAGCCAAGCAGCTGAGAATAAGCTTGGTTTTCCATGACAGCCGGGCTGCAAATTTCTCATTGAATGTAGCTTGCAAGAAATGGCTACTGGATTGCAGCAGCCACTTGCCACGAGGTCCCTGACCACAACTCTGAGGCACCGGTGCTTTCACCTGAATTTGCTAGGCTCTCTCTCACTTGTGATTTCTCATCCCATGTTTGCCTCCTTTTCTGTTTTCTTCTCCCAGACTGAGTTTGTCCTGGTGGGAAGGTCCACGTTTAACCTGGCCCACCAGCCTGCTGCTAGCTCAGGATGAGAGCTTCAATATCCAAACCCCCAGACAGTGATTAATCTGTTCTCACGACTGTGCCCAGAGACCCAAAAGCCAATTAAGCTGGTGCTGCTGGGTGGAAGGTAATTTCACAATGCTTCCTCCAGATGGCCAGATCTTTTCAGGAACATGTGTTCCCATTGATGGCAGGGCTGAACAACCGTACTGAGCACTGCGTGAACAACCGTACGGTGCAGCCAGGATGCTGCGCGGCTGTCTCTGCGTCCGTGGGTGGATTAGCAAAGGCTGAGCAGGAGACAATCTGAAGCACTGGTGGGGAAATACAGTTGGAGGCCACCTACTGCAAGGACTGGCTTTTCTCTCCAGTTCACTCATCCACTTCAAGTTAAGAGCATGGTTGTAACTTTAGCATCAGGGGGTTGCACCCTCCTGGTGGTTGGGGGGGACGGAGGAGCTTCCTAGGCCTGTGACGCCTGGCAGGGCTGGCTTGGGTGCCCCAAGGCTCACTGGGGACAGGGTGGTGTCCACATGGTACCCACTGCATTAAGGACCAAGAGTTTTTTAGTGCAAAGTTCTCTGAACTCTCACCATCTCCACCGTGGTACTGCTGAGAAGGTGTACACCTGATACTGCAGGGCTGTTAACGGTGGTGGCATGTGGCGGGCCAGGACTTCTTGAAGACTTTTTTCTCCAGGGGCTACAGAGAGTAAGAAGGGATAGATGTATTATAGCATCACCCATCTTCACCATTTAATTGAACTTCACTGGAACCGGTGGGTTTTTTCTTTGAAGCCCCCTCCTGGAGTAAGGAGACCCTTTTTTTTAAGGTTTCCTTTTTCTAGAAAATGAACTCTCACAGCTAGCTTGAGGGTTATGACCTTCTAGCAAAATTGACAGAAAACGGTGAACAACTGCACAACACAGTAAATTTTTTAGTTCTCATGACCTTCTAGGGCTAGACTCCTGGAATCAGCATTGCCTTGGTGGCATTTCCAGGAGAAGGTGAGCTGCTTGAGAGCTGGTGCTGGGAGAGAGCACTGGAAAGAGCTGTGGGGAGAGAGGTGACCTAAACTGTGAGGTGCAGATCTCCCCCGGCGTTGTGTTTATCAGCATCCCAGAAGGTCCTGGTGCTAGCTGTGGTTTGGGGTAGTTTACAGCTCCCAGGGGGGTCCAGATCAGACCCTGTCCATGCTCTGGCTGCACCCCAGCTTCAGCAAGCCCGTCTGTACAAACCAACACCCTGTAAATGCCTGGCGGAGGAGGCAATTGCCAACTGGGATCGAAAAAGGTTTAGTTGGACTTTGTGTCCGAATGGGCTTTCCACACCTCGGCATGTGCCTGAGTAAATAGCTCTCTCCCTTTGTCCCTGCTGTCATCCTGCCAGAGCGGCAGGAGCATTACCCATTGCAGTTTTCCCCAGCATGGCAGGGTGGTCTCCAGCTTAAACGTGGCTCAGAAGACCCAAGGACATGAAGCATAGCACTGGGTGGCCTGACTGGGGGATGCTTCAGGCAGGACTCCCCCTGCACCACAGGGATGCCCCAGATGATGCTCTGCCCAATCCCATCTCGCCATCAGGGCATCTTCCCACCAGCCCACGCTACCACTCTTCCCTCTTTAGTTCATCGTAATTACTCCCACCCCACACACTTTCCACCGCCTGGACATACAGCCTCTCCCTGCCATAGGGAAGTTATGAACCCCTTGTTCTCCTCCGCGCAGCACAAAGTCCAAATGCCACAGGACTTCATTGCTTCACTAAATCTTCTGATCTCCCCCGTCACACTGACAGGTGATGTGCTGGCAGGCTCCTAAATAAAAGAAATGCACGCTGGCCACGGCACGGTGGCATCTCCTGGTTTACCCCTCTTTCTTTACAGCGGAGTCTCGGCCACCTGGAACTGCCCGGTGTGCCCAGTCGGACAGCCTGGCTCGCCTCCGTCCGGGCACTGCAGGCTCCCCAGGGTTAAATCACTTACACCACTCAATAACAAGCCAAGTGACTGTGTTTAATGGAGTTTAAACCTTCCAGCCCCCTGAATATTTTCACTGTTTTGCTTTGAGTTGCCTCTGATGTGCCCAAATGCTCTGGGGATGGAAGTATCCAGGGCCAGCATCTCCATGGAAATAAGTCCCTCTAGGGCAAAGTGAGGAGCGGGGAGGAGAATATATAAAAGTATAACCACAGGACACGGCCCTCCCCATCCCCCACCCATGCCTGGCAATCATTACTAGGACTGAGCCACCAGTGACCTCCAGAAACGGGGCAGAAGGGGTGAAATGCAGCCGTTCCCACACGGCAGCTCTGGAGCTCCTTTTGAAACCCCGCACCCAGACGCCGTGGGGCTTTGCCCCGCCGGGGCAGGACCAGGTGCCAAAACCCTTCTGCCCTGGAGACTGCCCTCAGCCAGCTCAGCCCAGCAGCTCGCCCTGTTGTCAAGCCTCTGGTCTCACCTCCATCTCCACTTGTGGGTTAAATAATTAACCTTGAATGCCTGGAACTCGTTCCGCATTTGTCCCCCGCCTCTCACCTTCTTTAAAATACCCAAACATAATGAAAGTGAAACAGTACTGGAGTTTCTCCTTGGCAGCAAACAGACAAGGTGCTGGAAGTCTTAGGCAAGTGGGGACAGGCCATTTTTTCCACTTCCAACAGCCCTTTTCCAGAGGGCAAAGGAGGACGGAGGACGGCAGCATGCCTGGAGGGATCCCCTAGGCCAGTGCGGGCGTGCGGGACGGTGCTCCAGCCAGCTGAGGTGGGTGAGCTCGCCCGGACCCCTGCTCTGCAGAGCTGCCCACCCTCCGCTGCGTCTCCCCGGGATTTCCTGCAGCACCGGGCTGTGCTCCGTTTCTGTGGATCAAGCCTGCGTTATCCCAGCTCTCTGCGGAGAGGATCGATTTTGTTGGTACCAGGATGTGTACCCCTTCTCTTTCCTTGCTCATGGGCTCGCATCTTATGGCCCTCCTTCCCTGGCTCCCCCCACCACACAGCTCACCCCTTCGATCGTTGCTGCTGCTCCACGCTGGCCACAGAGCCCCCAGGCAGGGTTTGAGCTAGAGACTCAGCCCCCTTCCTACTGAAATCCCTAGAAAATGGGGTGCCCTCCTCTCCCTCCCACCCTCTGTGTGGGCTGTGATGGGGTGAGCTCCTGAGCAAGGCAATGAAGGATTTCCTATTCCCCTGAGAAGGTGTGACGCAGGGTCTGAGCCCCACTGTGCGAGCAGCTCAGCAAACCCATGGGACAATGCAGTCCCTGCGGTCAATAATCATGCACAAGGGAGCCAAGCTCTGCCCAAACGTGGATTGAGGAAAACTGACATCTGTTTTCAGAGTCCCAAAATGTCTGTTCACTGCAATCATGTTTCAATCTCTGGCTTCTGTGAGCTGGACAGACCCAAGACAGGCAGTTCCCGGGTGACCGCAAGCGGTAGCTGTTTCTAATGACTCAAACTGATCGCTGAGCTGCCGTGAGCCTGCTGTGGGGAAACATGGCGTTGCCCATCCTCAGAGTTCTGCAGTGTGCAACATCCCTGTGAGCAGGCCGTGTTAGCCGGTGACCCGGTGAGAGCCCTTTGCAAGGCAGGGAAGGCAAAACCTCCCTCATCCCCCTTCCCAAGCCCCCGGGCCAGCCCTCAGGGTGGGCAGAGGGGAGCTATCTGTCTGCAGCAGGGCAGGAGCTGAGCAAGCGCAGGGAATGTGACTATAGCCCAGTAGCACTGACAGGATCACTTCTGTTGAAACCTGAAATCTCCTGCAGCATCTCCTGCAGCTCAGGCAGGGGCTTGCTTGGCCCTCAAGATAACCATTCTTGCCGTGCCAGGACACCGTGCTCCGAGGCAGGACGAGTGATTTGAACCCTTACTGCGTCACACAGCCTCCGGCACTTTAACCATGACAATTCGGAATGCGGAGATGACTGAGAGTTTGATGGAAGGGGCCAGAGCAGACCTCCACCACCCACCGGGGTCCGCTCACCCCTGGGCCACCTCCCAGCAGCAGCAGGTCAGGGCCCTGAGCAGGGCAGGAGCAGCAGCATGACCCAAATTTGCCACACCCACATCAGAATGTAGCAACACCTCAGTGAGACTCAGGAATGGTTATCATTCCTACATGGCTGGAAACCCACCTAGAAGAACAGAAAGTATAAACATACCTTGTTACCAACCAAAATGGTACGTTTACACAGATTTCAGCATCTCTGATGTTTAGTGATTCCTTGGCACTGGAGAAATAGCTGCCACTTGCCTGATTTATGGCTTTCCAGAGCTAAAAGCAGGCCAGCACCTGGTGTCTGCGGGTAGAGAGATTGTTTCAGTAGCTATGGGCTACAACAACTTGCTCTGTCCTTGGATCAGGCACAGGAAAGGGATGGGCCAGACTTTCAGTCCAGGACTGACTTTGGAGACACAGCAATACCCTGTTATGAACATCTCATCCAATTCTGCTGTTCTATGCATTTCAGGGATTACGGTCAACCTGTTTGGAAAACCCCTTGTCAAAAGACAAGATGAATAGAAATGCGGAGTTAGACCCAAGGAGTGTGACCTCAGAACCAGCCTCTCCGACTAACAGTGCAGGGGAGGAAAAGATGGAGGTTGCTTCTGAACTGAGCAGCCCAACTTTGCGTAGCAGTGGGCTCTTTGAAAGAGGTATTAAAACAATGTTAAGCATCCGGTTATCGAAACGAAGTCCAAACAAAGAGAAAGCAAAGGAAGGTACTGGCACTTGGAAAGGAAAACGACTTTCTTTACGATTCTCCAAGAGCTACGAGGAGAACAAAACCACAATCTGTAATGGCATGGAGGAGATTGGTGAGAAGACAGAACCAGAGCCCATTCAAGGAAAACCTCTTTCAGGTAAGAAGCAAAACCACCAGTGTAATTTGCTTGGCAGAATATATGTAACCTTGAAGTAATTTACATTTTGCAAGTCTTGGGCCCAGCAGAGATACTAAAGAATCAGGCATCCCTTTACGGGGCAGAGACAACTGTCAGCCATTCCACAAACTCATTGGGGTGTTACCTGGCCCAGCCTGGGCAGGTCGCCTGTCACTGAACATGCTGCTCTGTGGCCTCCACTGCGTTAGTTTAACTGCATCAACAACCTACCTATCAACGCGTCAGCTCACCTATCAGCAGACATATCACCCAACATACATATCCATCACCGACCTGCTGAGCACAGTTTGAGAACTGCTGGTCTGACAAGATCTAGAAGTGCAAAGTGGGCTATTCCTACACTATTGCCTGCATTGCACTTCTGGATAACTTCTGCTCTGCAGGTCTCAGACTGATGGTCACCAGACTGTGTTCTGTAGGTTGCTGCAAGGCCTTGATGGGGAAAAAAGATGGTTTGGATGTAATCTGGTTCGGCACCTTCACCTTGGTTCCTAATCTTAGAGAATGCCTTGCAAAGACCTCAACAGATACTTCGCTCTCTTACACTGACTTTCCATCTATTCTTCTCACAACAGCAGTGCTGCAAGTATTTGTTCATTTTATTTTCCTCAGGCTGATTAGTCTCATGCCTTTAGTCAGTATTATATAGATAGGCCTTAGTCAAACTATAATAACTATCTTCAGCATACCTCTCACCTTTCCCCAAGCGTGGGAAGAATGTAATGACTTACATCTTGGTTTGAACACCTTTCTCAAGGTAGAGGTACTACAGTGTATCCAGCCAGGAGACAGGCTGAGGTGGGTCAACATGGCTTGACCTTTCCTCAGCCGAAATTTCTAGAAAAGAAATTCTTGGTCTACTGCATAGTATATTGTGGGGATCAGACAGAGGACTGACATATTCTCACTGCTGTAATCATAGAATGGGTTGGGTTGGAAGGGACCTTATACACCATCTAGTCCTACCCCCCTGCCATGGGGGGTGCTCAAAGCCCCAGCCAACCTGGCCTTGAACACTGCCAGGGGGGAACATCTACATCTTCTCTGGGCAACCTCTTCCAGTGCCTCGCTACCCTCAGGGTAAAGAATTTGTTTCTTTGATCTAATCGAAATCTAACCTCTTTCAGTTTGAAGTCATCGCCCCTTGTCCTGTCCCTACAGGCCCTTGCAAAAAGTCCCTATCCAGCTTTCTTGTAGGCCACTTCAGCTACTGAAAGGCTGCTATAATGTCTCCCCAGAGCCTTTTCTTCTCCAGGCTGAACGACCCCAACTCTCTCAGCCTTTCCTCATCAGACAGGTGTTCCAGCCCTCTGGTCATAATGTGCTCCATTGTGCCATGAAGTTATTTACTGCTTTGCGCTGATGCATTGTGAGGTTGATAAGCTGGATCTGAGCCCACCTTATAAACTGTGCTAGTCTGTTCTCAAAGGGTCATAGATGAGGAGCGACAGGAAATGTTACTATAAGCCCTTTTCATCTCCTGCGATAACCAGGCTGAGGAATTGCACGAATAAGGCCCATCCTGTGGCCAATAACTCATGATTGGCCTGGGCTAGAGCAGCTCTGTCAGAAATACATCCCATCCTGAGATAAATATGGCAAGTGATGGAGACTCTACCATGTGTACCATTAAGCTGCATAATGGTTAATTGCCTTTCAATTGTCTTCCTTCAACCACCAGCTGGCTCATCTTGTATTGCTAAATTAAAGATTCATTTAGCACCCAATATCACCTCCCTGAATAATTATCCTAGATAGTGATTAAATGGTGTTTTCTCACTTTGATAAACAGAACAGAATGTGTTCCTTTAGTCTCTCACTGCAAGCACTTGTGCAAACACAGGTTTTACATTAATTTATCTAGAAGAGACTATGTTAATTGGCACAATCTCCCTCCCCTCTGAGTGCAGAAGCAACTGTAGCTCCATATAGACAGTCAAAGCTCTATGCGTTGTATGCTGCATCAATAGTTGGGTTATTTGGTGTATTTCTGTCTTCATACAGATACTCTTACGCAGCACAGATTATTTGGTGCATATGGTACAAAATCTGTGTGCAGGCAAGTCCAAGGGCATAAATTATGGGCTATGAATCAGTGCTTTATGTCTTCTTTGAACGCTCTCCAATTTTTCTGTATCATTTTATACGTGTATGTCCCAGAGGCAGTGGCCACACAGAATCACACAGAATCACAGAATGGTAGGGGTTGGAAGCGACCTCTGTGGGTCATCTAGTCCAACCCTCCTGCCAAAGCAGGGTCACCTACAGTAGGCTGTAGAGGACCTTGTCCAGGCGGGTCTTAAATATCTCCAGAGAAGGAGACTCCACACACACATGCCTAAATAACACCCTTTCCCTTCTCCTCTTTAATATTTGCCTTATGCCCAGTATCACAATGGAATATCCTGTTCAGAGCATTTGTTATGATGCTGGAGATGGTGAGAGCTTCCTGGGGCCTCCCAAAAGTTAAAAATGCTCTTGGATCTCCCCAAAACACAGCACGTACTTCTTATGTTACTGGCAAGTAGGCAGTGGTTCTTGCACCAGCAAGGCTTTGAAAAAGAAATGAGAAACTCAGTAGACCTCAGCCACTTTGAGGGTAACAGTATTTGGTAACCTTCACCCAACATCAGCCAGTATTGGTAGTGGGTGCCAAAAGCAAAGCAGGTGGGGAAAACCCACATGAGACTTGAGCCCTAGGAGAGAGCACCCACAGGTTTGGATCCCCCTCCAATGCACATACCTCCCCAAACCATCCAGTGACAGCAGCGCTCATCGCTTGGACAACAAATGTCACTGGTGAGAGGCAGTGCTTGGCATCCCACTGTAGGTTTATATACAGATGGTGAACAGCCAGGTCACCCAACCCTGAACCACCCCAGCCGGGTGAACACCACATGCCTGGCATACTTTGGTGTTTCTCCATTTGCTTCTGCTGGGACTCTGGGACCACCATCCCAGAAACTCTCCTCATTCCCCAGTCAAAGGGATTTGCAGATTGCAATAACTGCAGAGCTGAGAAGCTGTAGCTTCTGTTCCTGCAGAAGTCCCTCTTTTTGTTTGAGAAAAGGCTGAGGACCACAGGCATTCACAGAACATCTCCTAAATGTCTGGAACAGGTAAGAGGTGTCTCTCAGAGGCCATTTGCTGTGGTAGGAAAGAGTGGCCAGTCACAGACTGACTATTCTCTGACGTTCTGTCTTGGTCCCTACATCTCAAGGAGTCCTCAAAACACAAATCACCAGTGACTACCTCTCCAGTTTGCATTAGTATTTTGCTCAGCCCTCAGAAATGCAGGAGCCAGTTTAGCTGTGATATTATTTGGGGATGTGTCTTAGAAAAAATGGATAATGCAGAAAATCAAGGCAGGAGAGGAGCCTGATGTTTGCCCAAGGTTACCTCTGAACTGGGAATGTTCCCCAAAATGTATCAGGACCGTCCCCAAGCCACTATCCCACTCCCCTAGGACCGTGGCATCTCTGGAGAACATGCTGGTAAGTAGGCTGGGGGCAGACATGACCATCTGGTGAGATGTCCAACCTGGGAGCTCAGGAGGCCCGGAGGGGTCTGTCATGCTGTGCTCCCTCCCGCCCCTCCAGCCAGACCCCTGGGCACTTTTCCTGCCTTCTCGGGTGACACGCTGAAATGCCCTTTCAGCCAGAGATGCCAGAGCTGGGCTGCACTGCTATGGCCAACTCAGCAGCAGAGCTGCGCTGAGCACACTGACTGTGCTGGGAAACAAGGGCACCTGTGCTAAAGGAAATCCTGCTGGTAGGTTATATCCCAAACTGTCCCTGCTGCCAGTCCCATTTCAGCTCCACACTAACAGAGGAGCAGAGCCAGAGGCGGTTTTGTGCAGCCTGGCACCCTAGTGTCCCTCTGTGCAGCCTTTTTAGCCATTTCTTGAGGTTTTCCTGCAGGGCTATAATCAGGTTTTTGGATATTTCCTACCTCTGAAACAGAATCACAGAATCACAGAATCACAGAATAGTAGGGGTTGGAAGGGACCTCTGTGGGTCATCTAGTCCAACCCTCCTGCCGAAGCAGGGTCACCTACAGCAGGCTGC
>Ga0065711_1032132_pt1 | contig 27941 bp, 16 predicted proteins | sample Hoacrofraction12_FD_59098 | JGI IMG/M metagenome (GOLD analysis project Ga0065711, IMG submission 59098) | Hoatzin crop microbial communities from Cojedes, Venezuela - Epithelial fraction 12 v2 (version 2) | ecosystem: Host-associated > Birds > Digestive system > Esophagus > Crop | place...
TTCGGCAGGGGGGTTGGACTAGATGATCCACAGAGGTCCCTTCCAACCCCTAACATTCTGTGATTCTGTGGGAGCAGCAGCCGCGGCAGGAGCCACAGGCAGAGCTCAGCCGTCCCCGAGCAGGGGCCTGCTCTGCCTCAGCCCTCTCGTGCCCTCCCGCCGCTGCCCACATACCCACCACACGCACTCGCAATTTACCAACGTACTTTACATCTTTGCCGAATTAAAATCCGCACCATCATTCAAATAAAATAAAATAAACAGCTGTTTGCCTTCCACAAAGCAAAAACCCTGTAACACCTTCTGACCCGGCACTCAGGCCGCAACTGGAATCTCCTTGCTGGCGCAGTGTGGCTCCAAGAAGCACAGGCACCAGAGACTGTGGCTCACCATTTTCCCTACCCCGTGTTACCTTCTGCATCGGCTCCCGGACCCAGATGGAATTCCCACCTGAATTTTGAAAGCACCCAGCGCACAAACCGGTGAAGCCTGCAGCGGACAGTGCTCCTGTGAACCCTGTGTTGCCACGTCCTCCTGCGGCCTACCAGCCGTGGGCCATTGCACCTCACTCTGGAGGTGAAAGGTTTGGAAAGCAGGCAGCCAGCTCTGGCTGCCGCCTCAGTACAAATACGTCTCTCTTCTGTCCCACTCCCTTCCAACTGAGCACTGCCACACGGCTGTCCCAACAGCTGCAGCATGAACTGCGCTCCCAGATGGTGCGGGACACAGCTGAGGGAGCAAGGATGCTGCGCAGTAAAGGAAGAGTCACGAACTTGCAGGTGCCTTGGCATCTAGTAGAATCCAAAGACCTAGATTACGCACCTGGTTTATTTATAGAACACATTGTGAGACGCAGATCCCAAGAATGCATTCCTTAAATCAGCTATATCGATTTTCCAGGACACTGAGAAGGTCCACACCAAGCCAGGACAGACTCAGATCTCTAGCTCTCAGCTCAAGTGCCATTCAGAATTCAAAGTCATGAATACTCGCCTTGGATCAAACACCTAAGCCAGGCTGCACCTTGCACAAAACCCAACCCAGAAGAACAGGCAGTGCTCTCCTGTTGCGCAACACAATTCACTGGGGTATGGGACAACCATAATCAAATGGATTCACCACAAAATTTGGAGAGGGGTTTTGAATCAGTGTTAGTTGTTGGAATACTGTAGCTATTGACCACCGACCTGCTGAGTTCCTGGCTCTTGCTTTAAGCTTTACTCAGTTCATCCAGTCCTGGGTGCTTAGACATCCAAGCATCCAGTGTCACTGCTGTTAATGGGTACAACCTTCCACACCCAGGGAGGTGGAGCAGCAGCCAGTGATACAGGACAGGGCACAAAAAAGCAGACATTTTACCTCCGTCTCAGCGCAGGTCATCTCAGAGCTGCACCTCTGACAAAAGCAGCTGAAGCACAGCTTACTGTAGCTATAAGAAGCAACTCTATGCTCTCCTTCCCCCAAATCACTGTCTTGAGTTCCTCTACAGAGGTGCTAAGGAACATTCATAAACCTGGTCTATGCCAGGGCTCAGGGAAAACCTGTGATGTTGTTCTAGCGTCTGTGAGCTAAAATGTCCTAAAAGTGGCCTGTGTTGATGTCTCTCTGTTGGCTGTAAGTCAGGCCACTGGTCAGTGCACTGCAAGGACAAGAATCCAAAGAAATACACAATTCTGTTGTCTACCTTAAACATCATCCTTGTCTTGCCCCTTTCAAGCTCATGAGAGAATTTACGTGCCTCAGAAGTGCTTGTCTAACTACTTTTTAAAGTTTATGTACAGAGCTGCTGTCCTGAGTCTCCATGTTGCTGATGTCAAGCAGTTCTCCTGGAAGCCTTTGAGAAGGACAACAGAAAAAAACGTTTGGAAACTAGACTAAACAGGGGGGAATGAACTGTGTTTAATCCTTCACACTGAGAAGGACAGAGATGTATGCTCCACTATAGCTGTGAAATGAAGGAACACAGGTGGGAAGAAGAGCATTCCAACAAAGCTTATCAGCTGCTTGGATGAGTACAGAGCAAGGTAATGTAGGTCACATGGGTAGGAGCTTGTCACGTTGTTGATCATCAGTTGACAGTGATTGCAGAGGAAAAGCTGTGTTCACAGAAAACCCCAAAACTTCAAATCATGCTATCGAATGGTTAGCAGGTGACCCTGCTTCGGCAGGGAGGTTGGACTAGACGATCCACAGAGGTCCCTTCCGACCCCTACTGTTCTGTGATTCTCTGAAACACTGTTTCCTTGATTAGTTTTTCTAAATGCATTTTAACATTTGTGTTCCCTTCCAGGAATGGACCAGTGGCTAATTATACAAGGCAAAAAGAAAAAAAATTATTTCTCTTGCTGTGCTTGTTCTCTCTGTCTTTGCTATTCCAGGTACAATCTCCTCAGTACAAAAAAACCCACTTGTTCATGTTTCTTCTGAGCTATTTTGTATCAAATTGCCAATGATACTCCTATTTCCTTAAGAAATTCTCCTTTTCATTGAGAGTTACTGCACTGACATTGGGCTAACCTGTTTTAATACCGATTTAACAATAAGAATGTATTCCCAGAAGTACATTAAAACTGCTGATCAAACCCCAGTTCAGCAAAACGCTTAGCATATGCTTTCCTTATATGAACGAGATGTTTAGATGTGTGCTTACATGCTTTGACAAACTGGGGCCAAAGTGAATGTCAGTAAGCAGTGTAGGTTGCATCAGCACAGAAAATGAAGGGTCCAATGCATCAGTAAGATTTTCTAAGAGGCTATGCCTTGTGTTCCTTTTAGAATACTGGAAAGTATTTTATGATACTGGTTTTAGGATACTGAAAGTTTCTACTTCTGGGGCTAGGAGCTGAGCAGATGGTTTTAGATTAGTCCCAGCTCTCCAAAGCATCAGAGCATTCAGCCTGTTGGTGAGGCCTCCGCATGTGACACGGACAGAGGGGATCGCATGGACTCCAAAGCTGGAGGACAGCAGCAGCGAAACAACTGGCTTACTGGGCCTGGATGATCTGAAATGGTGTGGTTTGCCCACATGAGTCAGTGGGCAAATACAGTCACGCAGGAGCTCCAAAATGAGATAGGGCAGCAGGTGGAGAGAAGAGAAAGAGTGGGAAAGAAAAGTAAAGGAACAGAATGAATAAGAATGAAGAATGAGGAGAACAAGGGAATGTACCTGGGAGAAACAGAAAAATGAGGATGTAGGAAAAAGAAGAGAAGCAGCTACAGTAAATAAATTAAAAGGGAGCAACAAAAGAAATACAGAAAATGCAGAAAACTAGTTTTTTACCTTGTCACAGCCACTACTCTTCCTCACCTTATACACAGAGGGCAGGTAATGAGGGTTATATATGAGAGAATGCACTACACTGTGAAATGAAAATAGCCACATTTTAAAATCAGTATTTTCACTCTTCCATTTTGTTCTCTTTTCCAGTTATATTCAGAATTCATCAGGAAGGAGTTTCAAATTGTTTTCAGAATTTATAAGTAAGTAGGTCTACCATAGCAACTGTACTGGGTCTGGCTGGGATTAACTGGGAGTTAACTTTGTTTATAGCAGTCCATATGGTGCTGATTTTTTGGATTCATGGCTAAAACAGTGTTGATGACACACAAATGTTTTGGCTCTTCCTGAACAGTGCTTGCACAGCACCGAGGCTTTCTCTTTTTCCCACTCTGTGCCCCTACCGAGTGGGCTGGGGGAGGGCAAGAAGCTGGGAGGGGACACAGGAGGGGACCGCTGACCTGAAGTGGCCAGAGGGATGTTCCATACCATATGGTGTCATGCTCAGCAGTGAGAACTGAGGCAGGACACAAAGGAGGGGAGGTTGTCTTCCAAGGCCGTTATCGCTTGGAGATTGGCGGGGCTTTGGTCTGCTTGTGGGAGGTGGTGAGCATTTGCCTTTGCATTGCTTGGCATCATCTCTCTTTTCTTCACCTATTAAACTGTTTTTATCTGAACCCACAAGTTTTCTCACTTTTGTTCTTCCTATTCTCTCCCCTACCTCACTGGGGAGAGGCGGGGAGTGAGCGTCCAGGTCTGTGGGTGCTTGGCTGCTGCCTGGGGTCAACCCCCGATAGCAACATTTAACAGAATTTCATCAAGTCAGTCAAAATGTCTTGAAATTACTCAAATTGCTACTTTAAGCAATGTATTCTGGCATCCAGAAAATCAATGAAGCTACAGTATCTCCCGAGCCTCCAGTTACCTTCTCAGTTTTGGTCCTATTATTCCTCTTACATAAATCAGACTGCCATGGAAGGCAGGGGAACCTTTGCACTGCTTTGCCTACACGAGGACCTGAGGAAAAGAAACCTGTTCCAACAGGTCAGTCTTCTGGGACCAACATTAATCTGTATTATTTGCTGAAGAAGCCTTAAAACATGGTGCCCCAGGCCTCTTTACCTGAGACACAGGAAAAGGAGCTTGTGAAAACTATGGGTAGGAAGCAGTCTGCTTCAGTACTCATGACAATAAGGAATAAAAGAGAAAAGGAAAAGGAGAAGAACTCTCAGCACTTCTTCCCTGGGTATTGGGAAGCTGATTTTGGCAGCTCTGCAGGCTCAGAGCTCTGCTAAGATGTGTTCTCTCTTAATATTTTAATGAGCTGAACAATTGACAGTCCCAGCTGAGTACTCTTTTTTGTTGTTGTTGCTAAGCAAAACAACAGTAAAAAAAGCTCTTTTTCATCTTCTAAATCATAAATACAACGAAACCATTTGTTTGATATGTGCAGAAATTCATTCTACCTCCATGCCAGCTCAGCCCACTCACCTCAGTTCACTCTCTCATGTTTTTCATACATACTCCTTCAATCTCTCCAACACACCCCAGGACACGTCCAGCTTTGATTGTTCTGCACATCCTACATACCCTGCAGGCCACACAGAGTTCATCCAGCTTGGCCTCTTCATTTGGACTCCAGCGCAACCCTTGATGATACGGATTGATCCAGGTTCTCTGTTCTTCTCCATATTGGCTGAATATCTTGCCTTGCCAGCTCAGGTAGAGTTCAGCAATGACTTTAGATGTAAGAGGTGCTGGGAGATTTTTGCATTATTTCTCTCTCTCTCCTTCTCCCATTGCTTCCTGTTTTCCTACAAAAACTTCCTATTTTCCTTTCTTTTCAAATAAGGAAACCGTCCAGACTCCCTTCCTTTTGTTATCTATTTCTCAAATATCTTTTTGTATTTCTAATTCTCCCTTTTCTTTTCCCTTCTCTCTAACATTTTCTTTAGCCATTTGCCTACATTCTCCTTAGCCACCTGAGTTTTCACTAACGGATAAATAAAAGAAGTTCTAGTCTCACGTACACTTTGACAAGGTCTGATATCATCCCTCCAGCCCTGTTCTTCATTGGCTTCTCTGCTCAGAACCTCTTGTGTGATAGAAGAATGCTTCATCTAATGTGATGTTAAACAATTTTGTCTGTAATGTGAGTACGGAAATTCCCTCTTAAAATGTTAGTGAATCGTAACTAACTGCAGGATCCCACGATGCATATTCAGAACATATTCCTGGTTCCACTCTTCAATCTTCTCATTATATGCTTTCATTTACTGAAAGCCACACTTAGAAGCTATTGGTAGGAAGTTTCCTCCACATAAAAAATGAAACCGTCCCTTCCTGATCAATGCTGGTCTCTGACCCTGAATCCTGACCTGTAGGGTACAGTTAACAAGCGCCTTTGGGGGCCACAGATAGCACGGTTCCAGTCTGAATGGACAGGCAGAGCAAAACAAAGCAAGGCCATTGCCGACAGGGCAGCAAGAGGGGAAATCTCTACCCCTTGGCGAAACTGTATCACATAAGTGCTTTTATGGCAGACAAAGAAAAGATGCTGAAGAAAGAATAAGAAGTAGGAGAAAATATTTTCAGTCGTATGGAGTGTTTAGCCTTGATAGATCTTCCTTTGACTATGGAGTTTAACGTTACAGTTTTGCTACTCCCAGGTTTTTAATATACTGAGGTTACTATAAAAACACCACCACCAAAACCAGAAAACCCCCTAACGCAGCTTCATTTTTCATGTTCCGATACAGCAGCACTTCCTGTTCCAGCACTCATGAGTTCGTCGTCAATCAGCGCTTTGAAGACAGGCTGCTGAACCTCAAAAATGTTTTGTGTGTTCACCACAGTTACCTTTTTGTCTGTCTGCTGGGCACAAATCTTGAGCAAACTACCTTATTTTCTTCAGCCTTTTTCTCTCATCTCTGGATTCCACACCTTTTAAGTGCAGTTAACTGGTTACACAGGGAAAAGGAATTTAATAAGTCACAGAGGCACACTGTAAAGGACTTTCATGCATTCCTTTCCTATGTAAATGATCTGTAACGTTTTCATGAATGAGGCCCCTAGACTCCTTATTTCACACTTCCATCTTCCTTTCCCTGTAAATTGCAATTTATATGATCCTGAAATATTTGAAGACAATTAAAGGTTAGCTTTGCGTATCAGTGACCTACTAGCAATTCCCTGCAAAGCTCTGATGTATGCACAGTGTTTGATCTACAGCTGCCTGATTTCAGGAAGGTAGTAGTGGTTCCACACTGCTCTGAACTCTAGGTAGGGCTGGAAAATAGGCTCAGAAGACACTGCAAAACAGCTAGTACTGCCTTAGAGCTTCCAGCATTTCTAGGACACTGCTGTGGATTGCCAAGACTGTTGACTTCCTTCAAGTTTTGAGCAACACATGAATCATTAAGAAGGTTTGGACTGCCTTGCTAGCAAGACTTAAAGGAGGTTCAAAAAATACTTTGAGTCGGTTACGTACTGGTTTTTCTTACATCGAGCCTTAACAGTATTTTTTAAGAAATCATATAGCCTTTATTCCCAGAGGCAGAAGTGGAGGCTTATAACTGAAGTTGTCTTACAAAGAGCAAAGTTCTTTTGGGGGAGGGTTTTAAATTAGTATACCATACTGTGCAAACTCCCCCCCTCCTGACCCAAAACTTGTGATTTCTGCGCAGCAGCAGCCCCGCCAAGCCCGATCTGCTCGGGTTCTCAGAGGAAATGAAGGCTGCCTGACAACCTGCAGCGACCGCGTGCGACTTGATCAAAGGTGGGGTAAGAGGTACCAACCAGTAAGGCCTTCTGCAGGGACTGGAACAGCACGTGTTTTGAAACAAGGGCTTGAAATATAGTCACGAAAGCTGACGGGGGCTCGGCTCTTAACTAGAGTTTGAGTGAATTGTGCAATATTTGGACAAGATTCTTTTCCTTCCCCTCCAGCCCATTCCAACTTCCTCCCTCTGAAAAGCACTTTAATATGTAGAATATAAATTATCAGATCTCCACAAGAGTTGGTACACATTCGAGAAAATATTGTTGCACAGCATGACTGGACAGTTTTATTCCATTTGAGACAGATTCAAATGATGGAAATTACTATAATATCGGATGATGGAATACCTCCAAACTCTTTCAGCTTTGTCTGGAACAGGCACAGCTTAGCTACTATTGTCTTACACAGTGACTAAATATAAATACTGTAAAATATTTATAAATAATGAGTGCCAAATTGATCTCATCGTAGAGTTTTACTGGAACATGTAAGTCCTGTTATTAATCTGACATTTATAAAATTTTTACCACCGATCACTTAAGGCAGTCATCTGTCCATATATGTTGTCTTCTGAAAAAAATAAAAATGAGGAGATGGAAACAGCTTTGTGATTTATTCAGAATCTCTGAGACTGTTTCTGCCAGTGTGTGTGCTGATAAATGTTATGTTACCAGGTTCTCTGTTTGTTTAACATTGCCCTGAGGAGGGCTCAATGTGATTTAAGCAGCCTCATATATTTAAAGCACAGCATTAATATCTAGTCTGCAAAGGAAGGGTCGCAGGTGGCACAGTCACTAGTCTCACAGTTGATAGCCTTTGTCTTCCTTAGTAAAAGTTTATTCACATCAGAAAATACTACTGATTTTTATGATCTTGATTTAGGAAAATATAGTGTGGAAACTAAGTCCTGCATTGCAAGACTAACGACTTTATAGGAATTTGTCCAAGAATAATCTAATGTCTATTTTCCACTTTTTTGCCTGGGTTTGCATGTGGTTTGCTATACATCAGCTTTTCCTTAAAGGAATCAGAAGGCTTTTTACAACAGATTAACATTTCCCCACCCTCAGCACATGCACACACAGAGGCACACATTCACACTCCTATCCTTGGAAGCTATTTTCTAGCACATTTTTCCTGTGTCAGTAATACAGATGTGACGAATCTGGCCTCAATTATGATTCCCGTTGCATCGCTGTTTTCCAGAGAGCATTCGGAATTGCTAAAGTAATTCAAAGCCTTAGATTATTGCCTTTTTGTCATGAATATTTTTTATGCCTTGCCTGCATTTGATGGGCATCTGATTAAAAGAACAAAGCTGGATCCATATGACACAGAGGCTCATTTTTATCGCTGTAGACAAACTGAAAGGAAAAAACGCTACTATAGATATCCCACTGGATCAAGAAATTCCAGTAAAGTTATGCAAAGGTTGTTGTTTTTTTAAACCAAACAGAATAGAAGAAACATTATCATCAAGCATCAGCTGTGGGAAACCCAGGCTGTTAGAACTTAGTGAAATACTCGGCGAGAAGAGCTAATGGAGACTGCTGTCTGTCCAAGTCTTCATTCACCTGCGATTGCCAAAACCCACGCATTAGGCTCCAGGGGAAGGGTTCTCTCTAAAGCAGGACATAGAGAGCAGATTATCTAGAAGCTGTCAGCTTTCCTTTGGGTGAAATGATAAAGTTGACAACCAGACAGTTTTAATTTGGGATGAGCTGGCTCTGAGGCTGCAGAAGTTACAGAAACTGAGGCTGCTGCAGCCCCTCTAATATCCCCCCTTCTGAATTACCTCTCATATAATGTAGTGCCTGGTGTGTATAAATGAGATTACCCGTAAGAGATATTAATTCCAAAAACTGGGTCTGCTGTTTATTCATAAATTCAGATAATTTTCTCTTGGTCTTCGAGCCCAGAGGATAACTAAAGATTTCAAAAGAAGATCCAGCACTGCAAAGCTTTTATCCCCAGACACACAGTTGCCCATAGGCACTTTTCTGGACTTTCTAAATACATCCCCTAACTACAGAGGCCAAGATTATTTCTTCACATAATATCCTGAAGATATTGACAATTTTGGGTGACTTTACTACCTTCAGTTTGGGATGCTGGTCAGCAGCAGTCTCCACTGCTGGAAAAACTACTGACTGGTCGTCATCATTCTCTGGAGTCCACAATGAAATATTAGGGCAAGTTCAAATCATGGTCTATTTTCAGAATCACTAGAAGGGCTTTAGTACTTCTCCTAAAACACTGATTCAGTGACTGCTATACACGCAAGCAGAAGTCTTGATGTATTTTAGTTGAGCCACACTTCTAGAAAAACGATTATTCCTGTAACTGAGGGATGTGCCAGAAGAAAAACAGAAAGTGTCTGTAACATCATCACAGAGGTCATGTTTTTATTAGATGCAGTGAGATGCCCCCAAAGTGCAAAAATTAAATCATCTTTCATTGTAATATATTTAATTAGAAGATTATGTTATGTCCAACTACACATTGCTTGTAAAGTCTCTTTGTCAAAAAGAGAAAGGCAGAGATGACGCAACACAAACAATTGAGTACCTAAAGATCCCGTTTATCTTGGCTTTCTGTTTCTCCACTTTTTACTCTTCCTCACCTCAGCTGGGTGAAACCAACACTTGTCACTTGTGGCTTTACCTGCTTTGGACATCTCTGAATAGGGCAATTTATTGGGGTTTTTATGTCAGTCTTAATTAGCAGTTCTTTTTGCCTTTGTGTTTGTTGGTAAGTGTAATCATATCACTGTCTGTCAAGATATTGTTCCCTTTAATAGGTGCAAAAATGTAATAGGCTGACAACTACTATTGACACTGAATGCTTACTGTGTCTTTGAAGTAGACAGAGATAATTATTTACTATTATTTCACTGAAGTTTCACAAAGTCCAGGTATAAGCAGATGTATTCAGTCTGTGGTTTAAAACCTAGGCCTTCCTGGCCAACATGCCGATTTCATACAGTCAGGAACATGATGGAATGCATGGTAACCAGCTGCAGTTGGAGGAGAGGAAGGAGAAGAAGAAACTGCTGTGGGATACATCCTACTGATGAGCCTGGAACTAAAATCTGCTGGGTCCCAGTCAGTGACAGGATCTCCACATTTTTAACTACCGAAATAGTATTTGTTATCCGCTGTCCTTCTCACATAAGCCACTTCTGAAAAAAGCAAACCACATCCTTGTTTGTTCTTACCACACTCTCATCAGCTTCATCTGGTGGGCCATTGTTTCTTAACAATAGTAAGCAGTAGATACCTATCCACCTCCTCCACTGCTGCTCATTCTGGGATGTATGATTTACACTGCAGAATACTGTGCCCTATAGAGACTTCGATACCACAGTCACCACTACAGTACACAAACTTCTGTCTGCAGTGCATTAAGCAACGTATTCCAATATCCATTTGTAGTCTTCAGCAACAATGCAGAGCTGGAGTGCCTTGCTGATAGCCTGCAGGTCAGGTGAAATTTGTAAGGGCAATTCAGTTACTGACAAATGTATTTCTATTTCCTCATTCTTTTAAATAAGGATCAAAACTCGGACGGATTGTCCTGGCAACCTGCTCAAATGATCAAATTGTTCCTCTCCCAGGTACGTACATATCAGGCGGTAAGGGATGCTGATATGCTGGTCACACATTGAGCACTTCTCTTGGGGACCATATTCTTCACTTCTGTCTGCAGTCAGCTTCTGCAGCTTCTTCAGACAATTTATAATACATGCTTTCAATATAGGGAAGGGGGTACAGAGATTTTATGAGTGGGATCAGAGGGCAGTTTTGGGGTTTTTTTTATATAGTATCAAAACCATGCAGAATACTCGCTGTTCTTCCTAGAAAAGGTGACAATTAGATACAAGGTAGCAGAAAGAAATTTAAAAAACCCCAAAACATAAAGCAGCTGGGAGAGGTGTAAGGACAAAGGTTAGTATTACAGCTACATGGTTAGGCAGAAAAGGCTAGCATGAAGTAAATTTAGCAAAGTAAATTTATGAGAATAAATAAAAAGACACAAATCCATGTCTTTTTTATTATGGAATTTAGTAATAATATTAACAGACGTCTCTGTGATACACCAAATGAGGTTACCCCTGCTATTAGAATGTCCAATTCAGAAGAAATAAAAGTTAATAACTGATCAAATCAAATTAAAATATAGAATCCCCAGCATACCCTTTCATCATGCTTTAATGGCATGTAAAAAGCACATACTTGGATAACCAAGTGAATCTCAGCAAATCTTTATGCACAGATGTCCTGGACAAGGACTTAACTCAGCTTTTCACAATATTCTTTTGAAGAGTTGTGAATCTAAAGCTAAATCCAAATGTATAATTACTTAGGGATTCTATATCCACAGAGCTGAATCAGATCATTGCACGAGAAAAGCCAGTCCAGCATACAAGAAATCTTTGAACTGTGCATCCCATTTAGGTGTACATTATAAGCTTGCATATACACAGCTGAATAGTTGAGTAAAATGAGACATGCAAGGTATCTAAAGGAATTGGCTTTGTGTAACTATTTGGAAGGTGGATTCAAAGCATACTACTATCATCCTCAAATATTCTTCTTTCATGGAATTAAATTTTGTGTATTCCCTATTTATTTATTTCTCAGCAAAATAAAATCTATGTAAGTTACTCTCCTGTCCTAGCTTCAAAATCATGGAGGTCGTTTCTGTCCTCATTAGGATCTGTCTGAGTTTCGCTATTAACCTCAGAAGGCACAGGACTTGATTTTAATACTACTGCAGGGGTCTCCCCCAGATTCAGTCACTAATCCACTTTTATATGTAAATCACATAAATCATTGATTTATATGAAACTGAGGGGAAAAAGACGTCTGTGATTTTGCTAGGTGGAGAATCAAGGCCTAAATAATTGTCAGCTCTCAGAGTTAAAAAATTAAAAGAAAAACAAACCCCTTTAGAATAGCAAAAGTATCCAGTTCATCATCATTTTTGCAAACTGGTACCCTTTATAGTTTTTGCTCTTTTTCTTTTCCATCCCCACTGTTCTTAATAATTCAGTACTTTCTTTCTTTAATCATATTATTAAAGGCAATGGACTGATGATTCATTTTGCTTTCTTTGCTCTCTCAGTGATGTCCATTAATGAAGACTTACTTTTCAGCGCCATTGACTCACTTACCTAAATTATTTATTTGGTTGAGCAGTTCAGTGTATCAAACTTTTTTTGCTCAGTGTAGCAACTACTTATAGCTCAGATTAGAGTTTCGTATTGATTTTCTCCTGGAAAATGTGTATGAAATGGATTGTGCTTTAAAGTGCCAAAAGTGGTCAACGCAGGGCTGAAGAAGGTATAGCTAAATAGATAACAATTATTCCTCTTTCTGCAGCAATTTTTTACATTTGTTCTCCTTTCCATTTGGAATGAGTAAAAGACTTCTAAAAATGTAAATGGCGCTGAAATTCCCATAAGGAAGCCCATTTCCTGCTGGTTAGGGTACTGGCCTAAAGTATGCAAGTCAGACACACACTTTTTGCCTTTTGCATTCAGCACAGAGTGTCATTCCCTGGCCACTCCAAACCAGAAAAAGACAGATGTGACTGTCTTCCCCACCTATACAAGGCCTATACACTAAATCATCACCTCCAGAAGACTTCATGTAAATCTTCACGGAAAGAACATGTATTAAGAAACTCTATTTCATAGAAAATTTTTGAGCTATTTCTCTTGTGTCAATGGTTGCCCACTGTCTGGTTTGTCCTGACTCTAGCTAAGGAAACCTAGGTTGTTTGTGGGATATGTTGGTGTGGCTAAACTTCAGTTCATCCCCCTTTTTCTCTCCTATGACCACTGAGTTCATAATCCCTCCTTCAGCTGCCTTCACAACTGATCCTACTATCTTCTCCTGCTCCTATGTCCTAATAAAAATGTCTTTGAAGACGTTAATTGCTTTGTCTTTCATGTAATTCAATCAACAGAAGCAATCAACAGAAGTACTTGTTTCTACTTGAATACTTGAAAATTATTTGATAAATTTCCAGATACTCAAATTCTGTTCATTGTGCTCCATGTGACATTTTGAAAGCTTATTTTCTTCATTATGCCCCAATTCATAGATTTCTGCATAATGTTCATATCACTGTTTCAAACTCTCAGCTGTAGATGAATATTGGGAAACCTCTCTTTTGGTATCAAAAAAAAGAAAAATGTGAAATAACATTGTTTCAGGGAACAATATTTTCTTCACATAAATACAGTGGTTTGGCATGATGGGAAAAACTTTTTCCATTCAAAGTCCTTGATCGCATGGTGTTTAGATTCCTAGGACTGTCTGTACTATTCTGAAACATCCTGTAGCATCTGTTGTCGTTGTCAGAAACAAGGGTGGAAGCTTGATTGTGAGTACAAAAGAGCAAAAATTATTAGAAACTATAGAATAAAAAAACGGAAGGTGAAACTTCTGCTAAAACGTGACTGATATTTGGCAGAGGGGAAGGATCTTTATTGTCTGTTCAGTTTGTTACGGAAATGATACAGACAAAGCTTTTAATGCAGAAGTATTGGAAATCCCTTGACTTGAGACTTGGTACTCCCACCCGCAGATACATCTGGGGAATGTGACTCTGGGAGAATCAGCAAAAGGAATGTTTGTTCATAGGCATTATTTGACACTAAGTATCGTGGTCTCTCAGTACTTCACAAGTAATAACAAATGTTATTTTAAAGTGTATTTTAATCAAGGAAAGATTTGCTCCCTCCACTTTATAGAAATAAACTGAAGCACAGAGGGAGTCTAAAAGTTGTATTTTCCTCTGTGTTAGACCACGAAACCATTTATATGGGGCGGACGAATGGCATTTCCCATCAGACTGAATCACATTTACCCCACCCTTGTAACCAGTTACATACGGGAGCAAGATCAGCCGCTAAATGACTCACCTGTAGTGGAAGAGAAGTCTTTAGCAAACAAACTGAGAAATGTTACCCAGATCCTTAGAGTATATCATATTAAGAAACAGATTGGCAACACTAAGTTTTCAGTGTATCCCATTATTGCTCCTTAATTCCAACAATGCTGAGCAGATTCCTTCCTCATTACTGCTGGAGTAAATTATGCAATAGATATAGCAAATGAATGATTTTCCATTTGTCACCACAGAAAATGATGTACGTGTTATCAAACCCACTACAGATTTGTCTGGCACCCCCCGGACTGTTGGCTGACCCTCATTACCACCGCCAGGCTTGCTCTGCTCTTCTTTGCTGGGTACTGTGGGTCTGGACCTTTGCTAGTGCCATCCCAGTCCCACACCGGCTTCGGGTCACCCTTGGCTCCCGGCTCATCTTCGCTGACAGAGCATCCTGCTCCCTGACAACATCTTTATATGCCATAAGAAACCCTGGCCTAAAGCACAAAGTCCCTCAAAACAAATGAGAGAAAAACTAGAAGACAAACACAGCAAAGGATAAAAACCCTTTGCAGGTCACCTTAGGCATTGCTTTTTGGCAGAAACCAATTTGAGTATTTATAGCCAAGCTAAAACCCATTGAAAGCACAGGTCAAAAAGGAAACACTGACCCTTCCCTACTGCAGGGCTAGCGAGTGCCACCCCTCTCTAAGTACTTGTAAGCTGCTTGCAATAAAAAAACCTCTTAGTTTCAGCCCTCCAAGTGTCAGTCCTCTGTACTGGTTAATATTGTCGAGGGAATCCTTGCCTGACAGAAAGTAATTTAGGATCCATTAAATATGATTACTTGGCCTTGAAAATGATGGATATTGAACAGAATTATAGGATCACTTTACAAAAGAACGGTCTCTTTTACATCCTTTCTTGTGGGGCATTAAATAAAGTCTGAGAAAACTCCTAAGGGATTCCTGGCTTTTATAGGTTACATTTATGAAAAGAAGGATTGATATTCATATTAAAAACTCTAAAAATTGAACAGGGTGATGTGGCAAGCACGTGGATAGCTGTGACATGTCTAAAAAGTGAGTGACATGTTCACCAACTCTTTTTCTTGCCTCAATTATATTAGAGATATGAAAGCACCTTTAATTTCAGACTAATCTTTCATGTTCTCTGTTGGAATATTAACCCCAAGCGGTTTCCTAAGTTGCCCCTACTTCTCACTATATCTTCATTTGTATCCAAAGTACTTAGCCAGAGGTTTTCAAAAATCTCACATCACTGTTTTCATCATGTCCTTTACTAGCCATATGTTGAAAGTGAGTTTGTATAGAGACTTGATATGTTTATACTGCTTTAAACTAATTGAAATCTAATCTCGAGAAGATGGTATTTTAAGTGCAGGGGAAGTTTGACTTCTTCATTACTAAAGGATCTGCCCTAACAGTTCAAACATACAATGAAAACAGACAGTTTGATATTCCTCAGTTTTCTTCCACTTGCAGTTCTGAACAAAATTGATAAACTGAAATCAACTAACATTTCTTTTTATTCATTTTTCCATAGAGAAGGTGGATTGGCTAATTTATGCTATGGAGAAGCCTGAAAATATGGCCCCAAAAATTAGAAAAATAAGATTTATGGATGGTTCCCCAGAAAATAAATCCTTCTCTAGCACAAAGGGAGAAAAAGGAAAAAAAGAATAAAATGAAGAAAAATGAGGTCTTCTGCTTTGATCTTCCTCATCTCACTCTGTTTCTACATAACAAGCTGCCCTAGAAACCAGAGTATCCTGGAACACCCATTTTCACTCTGATCAGTCTCTATAGATAAGGGTTCACCTTACAGACAGAAATTCCAGGCACTTCACCTGAAGCTTCCTCATTAAGCACAAGGCAGTGCATTCATCATGAAGACAAAAGCACATTCGTCATCTACTTCATAGACATAAAGAAAATCACAGCATGTCTGGGCACAGCACAAGACATGGCCCACTGACAAGTCTTGGCTTACAGGCTTTCTATTTTGAGATGAGGAAGAGCATTAATACATCTTAGATATAAAAGTTTCAAGCCAGTATTGTCTACGAATTACCTGACAACAGATTTTTGATTGCAGGACGTATGTTGAGCACATATTCAGACAATACAAGATTGTTGATATATACCTTGAACCATTTGGATACACTGGCAAATAATGAGCATCTAAATTTTAGTTATTTTTTAAATGGTAATGTATCATCTCAGCGACATTAAATCACCTCTCTGGTTTCTTAAATCTGACTATACGCAGTGCACATCTGAAGCAAGTGTGTCCACTTCCAGAGGCAACTTTTCTGCTACTTCACATCATGTGTGATCATTTGTACCCGTGTAAACATGGCACAATATTTTATGGGTCTACAGTGCTTTAATTTATACCGACAACAGCTGCTACGTACATGTAGAGCTGGGCAGATTTCAGGAAATCTCTGATAATACAGTAAAGTAGGTTAACTCCGAGCTGGTTTTTTTTAACTAGTAAAACAGCGACACTCAGCAGCCTCATGCCTCAGGCACACATCACATTCATACACACCGTTTTGAATTCCAGTTATACCAAATTCAGAGCAGAGATCTGAACTGGGATTTTCCACACCCCTGATGAATGCCTTAGCTATTTGTTTGTTCGGGAAGAGTCTCACTTTCCAGTTTCAATCAGGAAAACACACATTTGACGTGAGATAACTTCACCAAAAAAGGCTGTGTTAAAACTGATAGATGGCTCCAAAAAGTTACAGTTTTAGTGAATGAGCATTTTATGATAAAAAGGTAGTTTCCTAAGTTTTTATTTTCAGGCTCCTCTAGGATTACATGCACATTTGAAATTTGCCACTTTTTTTCTGAGGGTTAGATGATTTGCAACACCGAGTCCCGCCCTGCTGTGCCCACACACACACATCGAAGCATCTTTCCTTTCCGTTGTTGTGACTACACTGCGCTACAGCGTTTTAAACTAAAAGAGGGTAGATTTAGACTAGATATAAGGAAGAAATTTTTTACATTGAGCATGGTGAAACACTGGAAGAAATTGCCCAGAGAGGTGGTAGACGCCCCATCCCTGGAAACATTCAAGGCCAGGTTGGACAGGGCTCTGAGCACCTGATCTAGTTAGCGGTGTCCCTGCTCATTTCAGGGAGGCTGGACTAGATGACCTTTAAAGGTCCCTTCCACCCCAAACTATTCTATGATTCTACGGTTCTATGATAACGATACCTGAGAAGTTCTGTCATCTAAGTACAGAAGGAGATCCAGAGGGAAAACAACATAAACAGTTGCAAAGAAACGAGCACTAGGCAGCCTTTGATCTATGTACTAAAAATCCTTAACTCCATTTCAATGTATGGAAATGCACATGAAACTATATTTTTAATTATGCTTAATTTAATTATTCCTTGGACAGCAATCTTAGGTAGCCAGGTCAGATGCACATTTTTATGGTCATGACATAAACCCTAGCAAAAAGGAGCTTATAATAGAAGTGCTAACACAACCTTAGCACTTCAGGTGCAAAGGGTACAATCAAATTTAAAAACAATTGTATCTATCTCATCCGTTAAGTATATTGTCACCAGCTGGCTGTATGACAGGAAAGTAGAGGATGACAATATGCAAGCAAAATAAATCAGGATTAACTGATTTTGTTTGTCATGTATCTGGTAAGTTTTAAGAATAAAATACATTACACAGATTTCTGTGTTGTACTTTTTTATAAATGCTGCTGACTATGATGCTGAAGTAGTCCAGCAAGTTGTACTGCAGCATACATTTTCTTTGCACATCCCTCTCCTGTCTCAGTCCTAGAAGTAAACCTAATGAGAAGCTGCAACACCCAGACTGAAAAGAACAACTTTTCATTCTGTGAGAGAGTTTAGAAATGTGTCCTCTTCTTCACTTGTATGCATCAAAATACTATCCTAAGTTTTTAGTTTCAGGTTCTGTAAAGCAGTGTTTTACAAAAGGTGCTGAACACCATGGCCATACATTATACGTCTCTGCCGTGTACTGCACGTATTGCAGGATTTATCACGTCAAGCACTGTTGGATCCCTATCAGAAAATCATACAATTTCAGGCTAGGAGTGAAACTAAATAGTTCCTGTAACTTCTCTTGTTTCATTGCATCATTCCTTTTTCCCCCCCTAAACAGTGCCATTTTCAAAATACTGGTAGGTGGCATGGAGAAAGCACTGAATACCTGTTATTCTTTACTGTGATTAATACAGACAGGCTCCTGAAAAAATACCCAAGGATGCGCTGTGACATTAAAACAAATATTACTGCTTCCAGATGTTAAGAGGATCCTGGATCACACGGAGCTCTTAGGATTGACCAGACATCCAAGTGATATCCCTTTGCTTAAAGGGCTTCAAGAATACTTAAACTACAAATAGAAAGCTGACAACTTCAATAACATATGGTAAAAGGTAGACATTCTGTGGGAGGGAGGGATAGGACCCTGAAGAATCAGCATTTTCTAGCTCTCAAATGCAAAGGACAGTAGACAGCTGCAGGCTGGAACTTAAGTGGAAAGGTGTTACACTCTCTTGGAAATTCTGGAGTAGCAGGGGACACACAAGTAAATGTGTAGTCTGACATGAGTATACACAACACATAATGACAACTGGAGGACTTAGAGGGTGTGTAAAATCTACAAAATTTTTTAAAAATATTTTTTAACTGATGTTATGCAAAAGGTAATTTCACGTTGAAGTCAGCAGCATGGAGCACTGTGACATAAAAAATATCTTTTACCTTAATATCCAGTCCTACAGATCTTATGCAAGTAAAAACCTATTCCTAGAAGCTAAATGTGTTTTTTTCTCCAAGTTAATAAATTTACGCTCCCTGCAATATGACTTCACTTGACATTAAGCACATCCATGAAATTTCAACATATTACTTGATTTATCAGAAATAGTTCGACTGCTTGTAACTATGTGAGACTCAGTTCATCATTTTCAGAGTAGCTTTACAATGAAGATTCTTGCACCTGCGGAGACCGCTACTGAGTTTTAAAGGACTCTACACACGTGCAGGCATCTGGCCATGGACAGGCGCTTGCAAGAATGAGTATAGATTGTTAGCTCCTCACCTTGAAATTTAAAACACTTAATTATTGGTTACCCTGCACAGATAATTGTACCATCTGCATCCCACTGCATTTACATGCAGTGATGTGTCCATACTTTCTGAACTACACGACGATCAAATCTAAATGAAAACATTTATATTACATATCAAGATAATTGTTTTGTCAAGATTCTGTGTGGTGTAGAAAAAACTAATTGTATCGATGGACAGGAGTTTTTGTGCAAGTCAATACAGGAGCTCTGGAGTTTAAGAATAGAAAGGATTTCTTGGCTTCTCAAATCCACTTTCCTGCTGTCACAAGTGGTCATGTGTTTCATATACCACTTCCATTATATTTCTGGAAAAATAAACATACAGCTTTCCTAAATGACCCACATCAAGCTTTACAAGTTTTGCTGTGACTTCAGATTTTCATTCCCCTTTCCTTCCCTTTATCTTGTGACCCACATTGAAAACTGAGGCAAAATATTCAAATACATTTTGAACCATGCATAATTTATCCTCCATTGCTCCTTCATCTTCAGTGCACAGGGATCTCACTTACTCTTCTCTTGAATTTACATGGTTGAAGAACCTTTTGCTATATATTTTTTTGAAGACTAAAAACACTTAACTTTTGGCAATTCTTATTTCACCATTACCCTTCCCATCACTGAGGTTTAGCTTTCTTTGCTGACCACTGTTTGATTTAATTAATTAATTCTCCTAATTTCTTGAAGTTTATCCTTCGTTTTGAAATCAAGAAACCTAAAGACCAACTTCTATTAATCCTCCAATTAATCTACATGTAATATATATGTAATCACTTAAAAGAAGCTTGTTTTTAGGACCAACTGTTCTTTAGTGCACTTACAGCTTGCCAAAACCAAATGTAAATAAATTCTAAAATAGAACCAGCTATAACTGATTCAGTAGTCATTCAGTATTGTCTACCACATTCAGGAATAACTGGCTCCAAATATTGACAGTTTTTTCCCAGTGAGTGGCACAGAAACTGGTCTGTCCATCAATGATTTTGACTACTCTGTTCCCAGCTCATTTATTTCCCCTTAGCTCAAGCCGTGATGCCACAGAACTATCAGCCAGCTAAACTGCTAGCTCCTTTGGCCTTTCAAGCCTCCATCTGCTCAAACTGTGGATTCTTCTCCCTTGTACTAGTTCCAATGCTCTTTAAACCTTTAACAAAACCGCTCCAGAAAAATAAACGACAAATGAAAAACTCTGCCCTGAAAAAATTATAGAAGTTAGTTGCTGCCAATGCATGGAAATTCAAGTCCTTTGTAGACGTAGATCAAGATTCTCAGTGAAATCATAGGCTTAAGAAGTTTTAATATAATATAGCTGGATTCCGTGCCTTACTCTAAAAGTGCAGTATTAGTAGGCAGGTAGATGCTTATGCTTCCTTGAGTACATCTGCCTCAGAAAACAACTACCTCTGAAGATAAGAACCTGCACGCTTCATGACTAGCAAACAGTCTTAAAAATGAAATATTACAAGTCCCTTACATATTAAGCGTGCTAACAATATCCACAGAATCACAGAATAGCTGAGGCTGGAAGGCACCTCTGGAGCTTATCTAGTCCAAGCCTCTAGCAGGGTCAGCTAGAGCAGATGGCTCAGGGATGGGTTCAGCCAGGTCCTGAATATCTCCAAGGATGGAGACTCCACAACCTCTCTGTGCAGCCTCTTCCAGTGTTTTACCATTGTTAAAGCAAAAAAAAAAGGTTTTTTTCTCATATTTAGGTGAAATTTCCTATATTTCAGTCTATGCCTCTTGCCCTTTCAGTGGCCACCACTGAGATGAATCTGGCTTCAACTTCTTTACTCCCTCCCATTAAGTACTTATACTCATTGATAAGATCACCACTAAGCCTTCTCTTCCTGAGGCTAAAGACTCCCAGCTCTCTCAGCCGCCCCTCATAGAACAGATGCTCCTTAATCATCTTAGTGGCTCTTTGCTGGACTCGTTCCAGCAAGTTCACCTCTTCTCTTGTACTGGGGAGCCCAGCACTGGACACAGTACTGAGGAGATATTTGTCTTCTCCAGCTCTACTTTTGTTTATGTTCATTTTACTGGTTCCAAGAAAGGAATACATCTCCATTTCACTTAGAGTCATTTCCAGCTCCACTCCTGCATACACACACACCTTGGCATGATGTTGCTCAGTTTAACGTTTCAGTGCTGTAAGAAATGCTTTACTGCTCAGAGGCCACCTAGGCCAGCAAACGGCACCGAATGTACAAAGTCAGAAACAAAAACTTACATATTATACACAGCATGTGCAATTTTGTATTGCATTTGAATATTTCACTTCTAGATCATCAGAAATTCCTTTTAAATTGAAACAAATGAATCTACAGGAAGGAGGTGAAGAGAAGGGGAATGTTCATGGAGTATATCAATCGGTAGATTAATTAATACATTGATTCCATTTGAGAGTCTGCATGTACCTGTCTTCCCACTGAGATACCCGCTGTGCAATCAGTGATAATTTAAAAATCAATTGCTCTTCTGTAGCAATTAAATTTGTCCATTTAAACAGATATAATTGATAGAGCCTGCAACTGATTTCAAAGCAGGGTTTCTAGAGATTCAGGGCTGTGAGCCAGAAATTTGTGGGTTTTTTTACTCACCAAATGAACATCTAAATAATCTCATTTGTATATTGGTTTTAAATACACTATACCAGGTATGAAATTTATCTTGAAATATACTGCTAGAGAAAGCAAAAAAGTCAATGGAAGTGATTGTACTTAAGCACAACTACATCTTAAATGTATTGAAATACAATTATTCTTACATTTCACAGAACTAAATGTGTTGCTAACAAAATTTCATCATATTCTTTTAAAATTTCTCTTTTTTGATATGATGCTGTAGCTTTTTATAAGTCTAGCTGAATAAAGTTTAATTTTCTTGAAAATATCATTACAAGTTGCTTTTAGATTTGAGTATACAGAGAGAATTTATGGAGCTTTTGCCACACATAGTGCTTAATCTAATAAAACATGATGCTTGCACGTGTAGAATACATATTTCTGAGATTCATTAAACAACTATCTCCCCTCAAGGCAATTCATTGTTATGCACCAGAGGGCTTTAAGATGGACTATTTATGAAAAAAAAAGCCAGAAAACAGGACAAAAGAAAAAGGGAGAAACCTAAGACTAGTATGAAATGCTTATTCACAGGTTTAAGTCTTTGCAATTTACTTCAGCCCTGAGGTGGCATTAATTGACACATTAGCAAGTTATATACTATGTTATGTGCCTATTTAGCCTAGAATTCAATAAAAATAACACCAGGGAAACTGCTGTAACACATTGCATAACAGCACATGTTTAAAGTATGGGAACACCTTACAAAAGCAGACACAACATTAATGATAATGCTCACAGACTGCCTCTGCAATTGTAATGTAATTGAATTGCCAACTGTGAGTTTGCAGAGGCATCTTTACAACATTTTCAGGCAAAATCTTGTAATTCCTAAAAATTGAAGATAATTGAAATTTATTTGAACAAGGTCTGGTTTTCCATATCAATATACTATAGCATACACCCACAAAAAGAGCAGCCACTCAGTTTTTGTTAACATTAACACTAAGATATTAATACCTACTCCAAACGGTGTGCCTTCTATAAGAAGCAGAGTAATACGCACTTAGTAGGGTAAAAGAGTTACACAGCTTATGTTGCTGTAGCAAGTGGGAAAAAAGTTTTCTTTCACAAATGAACAGATATTTCAGCATTTCAAGATCTCAAAAGTCAGTTCTATCTAATAAAATTATAGTATTGTCCAATTTGTCTTTAAGGGAAGTTTATGAATTCTTTCACTGTTTATTTTTTCTGGTTTCTTTTCTTTGAAAAAAATGAATTAAAAAAAAAAAAAATCTTACATGTGACCCTACAGCTATCACTAGAGCCAGATCAGTTTAACGTCTCAAGTGCCCAGTCAGATAACAATCATGCAGATTGTTTCAGTATGCCCCTGTTCTATTTATCTACTAAACACAAGCTAATCTAGATAAATAAAACAGTGATAATGGGTATACCAAAACACGCACGTTCTGCACATTCTCAGCATGTAAAGAATTGTTACAGACATGTTAAGATTAGTATGCATGGAGAATGAACAGCAATATCTGGGTGTGGAAGCATCAGAAGGAAAAACCAGCTGGAGAACAGTTACAGGAACAGCCTGTATTCATAGCACCTAGATTAGCAGGTCATCAAGATCCTAGCACATATCTACCTACAGCTTAGCAGGACACCCAGATGAGGCGGCAAAAGGGCAGTGAATAAATCCAAATGACTTGTCAAAGTAGGACATGATGGTAAAAATAATCATGGTCAGGTTACAAAAAGGCATATCCAAAACCAAGATGCGGGAAGAAGGCATAAGTGAACGACTGCAATCAGTTTAGATCTAAAATAAAACCATTTTCCACTCCTAGGAGGTCTTGCATTGTTGCTGCAACATTGCAACATTATTTCCTAAAAATCCTTGAAGGAAGGGGTTAAAAGGGATTTTAAAAGAAGTGGAATTACCTAATAGTTGCTGTGCATTTAAAAAACCGCTAGTGCTTATCTATTGTTTAAATTAACTGAAGCAGAGAGTCTTGCATCTCCATACAAAGGGGTTAGTTCTTGATAGGGGCTGCGAGTCACCTATAACTGGTCAAGACCGACCCTGCTGTATGGATGGGAGCCAGAAGAGAACTGAGTTTGCGCAGAAACAAAGGTAAATCAGCGGACACCGTGACGAAGAGGATGGGCCTTCATCTTGGGACCCCCCGACGATCACCACTAGGAGGCACTGCGCAAGTGCAGCTGGGAGGAGTCTATGGAAATTACTTCTTGGAACTAATTATAATATGGAAATTATTTCTCGGAACTGATTTTGATATGCAATGAGGATAGATGCATATGTATTGGGAAATCTAATGTATATGTAATATTTGATTGTATAAATTGAAGAGACACATTGTTGCTCAGCGCGCACGACTTTGGTGGGACTACCCCCTGTGCTGCCCAGCGCCAAATAAACATACCTACCTTACAATCTTACAGATTGTGGAGTCTGCTTTCTGCACGTCACCCTGCATATTTTATTCTTTAGTATCATAAAAGCAAATAATTGATTCCCTTTGTTCGCAGGGTTTTCTACAAAAACATATTGAATGAGTTCACCGGTTTTGTTGTAATTGGGCTATAAGATTGAATTTAGTATGTTTGGATTACACTCTCTGCTAACTCCCAGAACTATACAAGCAGATCCTCAGCTGGTATACATTGCTACAGCTTCATTAGAATCAAGAGAGCTACAAGAATCTACATCAGCTGTGGATCTGCTACATTAATATGTTATTGGACACAAGCTAAAGTCAGCTGCTTGCATTCGTGCTTCAGACCAGACCAGAGGTTTCATGAAGAACAGGCTGTGAAGACTGGATACACTTTAAAATTAAAGAGACATTTTTAAAAGAAAATGATGTATAATCAGGTGATCTGAAATTATTAATTTTCTGACTAGCTTTATGAGATTCACGTGTCAAATATTATGCACTTTTTATAGCTGAGGAATTGACACCTAAACAGCTAAGTGACTCGCCTGTGGTCATACAGTGTTTCCAAGCTTTCAGCTGCAGGCTGCCCAATCCCCCCTTTAACTGCAAGACTTGGCTGTCTTTCAACGAGGTTCATAAATGATTGCATGCTATTGAAGTAATCATCAATACTATTTAAGCTGTTTCATTGAGCATTTAAGCTTAACTGCAAATAATTTTTATGCTGTAGTGTTAAACTTTGACTTATGTGTTGCAGATTACGTCAGATCTTATTTAGAATCACTGGTGATGAGACTGATTTGATGCTAAACAAAGAGCTAGTGATTGTTTTATAGACAGTTGTTTCTAGAGATCAAAAAACACATTGCAAAGACAGTTCTGCAGAGATACTGGGGCCCACAAAATTGTCTTATCTTCAGGCCTGCAAATGCTGCCAACTTCTGTTTCATTAGTGTATACGAAATCCAGGAGTAAACATTTTTGTCTCTATTCATCAACGGCGGGGGAGAGGTGACTGGGTGTATCTTCTGTCCAAAGACAGAACTATGATTATCAAATTCTATGTTTTATTATTCTTTAATCAGTCGGCATCATACTGCAATGGCTTGCACTACATAAGCTGCAACACCAGCGAAAGATGACTGATTCCCAGGTTAATTCATTCTTTTCAAAAAGAGAGACATAAATTATTGCTTTAATTCTGTCTTTCTCTTTGTTTCATTGCAAGTAAGCAGAGTCCTGCCCCATGAGTGAGGAGCACAGGCCTGGGCACGGGTGAGGCCTTCAGCACAGTCTAAGTGACAAAAAGGTACCTACATCCTTTATTGGGACTGTTAGCAATCTGCAGGTAACTTAAAAGGTCAAAACCAAAGAAAATACCTCAGCAAAGAAACCTGGGTGAAACCTTTTCTCTGCATTACTGTTATTGACACAAGACAAAATATGGGCAGATCTTCTGTAACTATTTTGTGAGTAGCAGCGATTTAGATCATGCACATCTTGGAAAAGAAAGCTAAAATCTCACCCTGCAAGCTGTTACTCACTGCCACCTAGCTCTCAGCTTTCTTATAGCCTTGACTTCCAGCAAGCTTAGCCAAATACTTTTGAAACAGCCATGCTCTTGGGAGTTTCCTCAGCATACGTGATTGCCTCTTGAATTTGCAGTAGGGCTGGCAGAGGTGGCTCAACACACAGAGCAGACAGACAATACAAATTAACGCAGCCACCTCTTCTGCTGGACACTGGAGAAAGGCAGTGGAGACAAATCGGCTGTTCTGTGCCAACACAGCTGCTCTCCAGGACAGTTTCTAGGGTATATCTCCCTATTATACCAAGGGGTCCAGCCTTCCACTGACTGAAATCTTTGATTTGCTGTCTGCTCTGTTCTGCCCACTTCCATTCCTCCTGCTAGGAGTCAGGTCCCAACCTCACCCATCATACAAAGATGGAATGAGAAAGATTCCACAAAGGTGGAATCTTGGAAAAAGGACAGCTGAAGGAAAAGTATGAGTGAGCTGGCACTCCTGGTTTTGTAAGAAATTAATGCTGCACGTGCAAATACTTATTTTTGTTTAGTTCCAGTCTGCATGAACAAAAGAAAGAAAACAAGCAAAGCTCTTAGGAAAATGCATCTATATGAATAAAAAACAAACTTAATAAAGCGTTATCTAACAGAATTACTTATTTTGTCTTCAGTGGTGCAAATTCACTCACAAAGGTGATCTAATCAATTATCTGACTTTTAAAAAGGCGGATTTTTGTGGCTTTTGGTGGGTTGTTGTCTTTTTTTTTGCTTTTGAGAGGAAAGCATGAAAGACAACTTCTACTGCCCCTCTGTAATTCCTGGGCTAGGGCAGATTTAAAAAAAAAAAAAAAAGAAGAAAAAATCTACAGCCTTCTTTATGTGAAAATTTTGATAAAGAGTTTAAGATTTGACTATGACACTACATACTGAGCTATACACACAGGTGGCTGAGTCAAAACCCTGGCGACTGGAAATTCTCTGTCCCAATGGGGCTATAACCTAGCCAGCCTCATCCATGTCCTTGCGTTTTATGAACGGGCTTTCACAATGAACCTCTTACACTTTGCTCTGGCATCTGCGTGTTCTTTTATGAGGTAGAATCACTGAATCAGGGACTTTAAAGATCATCTAGTCCAAGCCCCTGCTGTGGACCAGGGCTTCTTTCACTAGATCAGATTGCTCTAAGCCCCATCCAACCTGATTTTGAACACTTCCGATGATGGCGCATCCACAGCTTCTCTGGGCAAACTCTTCCACTGTCTCACCACCTTCATTGTAAAATATTTCTTCCTCATTTCTGATCTAAATCTTCCCTCTTTCAGTTTAAAATGGTTGCCCCTTGACCTGTCACTCTGGGCCTTGGTGAAAGGTCTCTCTCTCTCTTCTCAGCCCCCTTTAAGCACCGCAAGGCCGCAATCAGGCCTCCCCGCAACCCTCCCTTCTCCAGGCTGCACAGCCCCAACTCCCTCAGCCTGTCCTCATAGAAGAGGTGCTCCAGCCCTCGGATCATCTTTGTGGCCTCCTCTGGGCCCGCCCCGACAGCTCCGCGTCCTTCTGGTGCTGAGGGCTCCAGAGCTGGACGCAGGACTCGACTGTAAACAGCTTCTATCTTCTTCTGGATGTTGCCAGCCCTTTGCCTGGCGCTCCTCCGAGGTAACCTCACCCAAGCCGTGCTCGCCGAGGGGGCTGCGGCCACGGCAGGGAGCCCCGTCCCCCCTCCCGCCCCGGGCTCCCGCACCCCGTCACCCCTCTCCTGCAGAGGGGGCAAAACTCCGCAAAACCGCCGCTCTCGCGCGCGGCCATTAACGGAAGGCCCTTCTATACTTCCCGGGAAAATGTCTCTTTCCCCCTTCCTTGCCAGGCGCCACTTCCCAGCCCTTTAGGCGGAAACGCCACTTCCCGGGCAGCAATAACCCGAGGCCGCCCTCCCCGCCCGGCCGCAGCCCGGCCCGGCCCTCCGAGCGGCGGAAGGCGGGGCCGCGTTGCGTGGGGGAACGGAAAGCTCCGGCCCGGGTTTCCCGGCGTCCCGGCGCCTCGCTGCCATCCGGAGGGAAGAGTTTTAGGCGGCCGCCGCGCGGAAGGTGGAGGTGCGGTAGTTGCTGATTCAGGTCGCTCCTCTCTTCGCCCCCGGTCCCGGCTCGCTGCGCTTCCTTCCCCTCGGCCGACGGTCAGCACCGCCGCGGCCCCGGGCTGGTTACGGCCCCGGCGCTGCCGGCCGCCGCGCAGCGCGTCGGGGCAGAGCCGCCGGGCAGGG
>Ga0065711_1004850_pt1 | contig 27940 bp, 18 predicted proteins | sample Hoacrofraction12_FD_59098 | JGI IMG/M metagenome (GOLD analysis project Ga0065711, IMG submission 59098) | Hoatzin crop microbial communities from Cojedes, Venezuela - Epithelial fraction 12 v2 (version 2) | ecosystem: Host-associated > Birds > Digestive system > Esophagus > Crop | place...
CTAACCAAGGCAAGAATACCATCTGGAAAGAAATATACGGACAGTTTGCCGAACATCTCGGCACCTGTATCTACGGAGGACTCTGGGTAGGCCCGGATTCCAATATACCCAACCAGGACGGTTACCGCACCGATGTGCTCCAGGCTCTCAAAGACCTGCAGGTACCGGTATTGCGCTGGCCGGGCGGATGCTTCGCCGACGAATACCACTGGATGGACGGCATCGGCCCGCGCGACAAGCGGCCTTCGATGCAGAATAACAACTGGGGAGGAACCATCGAGGACAACTCCTTCGGAACCCACGAATTCCTCAACCTCTGCGAACTCCTCGGATGCGAACCGTATATCAGCGGAAACGTGGGTAGCGGTTCGGTGGAAGAACTGGCGAAATGGGTGGAATACATGACATCCGCCGGAGACACTCCCATGGCACGTCTGCGCAGGGAAAACGGACGCGACAAACCCTGGAAACTCAAATATCTCGGAGTAGGTAACGAGAGTTGGGGCTGCGGCGGAAACATGCGCCCGGAATACTATTCCGACCTCTACCGCCGCTATTCCGTATACTGCCGCAACTACGACGGGACACAGCTCTACAAGATAGCCAGCGGAGCCAGCGACTACGACTACAACTGGACCAAGGTGCTCATGGACAGAGTGGGCAACAGAGCCAACGGCGTATCCCTGCATTACTATACCTGCAAGGGATGGTCGGGAAGCAAAGGATCGGCTACCAACTTCAACAACGACGAATACTTCTGGACTCTCGGCAAATGTCTGGAGATAGAAGACGTGATAAAGAAACACTGCGCCATCATGGATGAGAAAGACCCGAAGAAAAATATCGGTCTGCTCGTAGACGAATGGGGCACATGGTGGGACGAAGAGCCCGGCACCGTGGCAGGACATCTGTATCAGCAGAACGCCCTCCGCGACGCTATGGTGGCAGCCCTCTCGCTCAACGTGTTCCACAAATACACCGACAGAGTGCGCATGTGTAATATCGCACAGGTGGTCAACGTGCTACAGTCGATGATCCTCACCGACACCAAAGACCAGGGCCACATGGTGCTCACTCCGACATACTGGGTGTTTGAGATGTACAAGAAATTCCAGGAAGGCACCTACCTGCCCGTCGACCTCGACTGCGAGAAGATGACTGTTCAGAGCGAGCGCAAGGATCAGACCCGCAGTCTCCCCCTGCTCAGCGTATCGGCAGCCAAGGAGAAAGACTCCAATAAGATTGTGGTGTCGCTCACCAACGTATGTCTCGACAAGGCGCAGGAACTGGAAGTGAATATCGACGGAGCCAACGTGAAGAACGTCACGGGCAGAATCCTCACCTCTAAAGACGTCAGAGACTTCAACGACTTCGACAACCCCGACAAGGTGAAACCGGTGGAATTCAAAGACGCCAAAATAAAAAAGAACGTGCTCAAAGTGAAGATTCCTGCAAAATCTATCGTCGTTCTCGAATTAATTTAGTATCTTTGCATGATGAATGATTCCGGGAACACTGAAAAAATATTTTCACCGCACTCGGAAGAAATTTTCACCGCACTCAAAAATTGACATTTCGATAAACAAATAAAAGTAACAAAAGATGAATGACAAGAAATTGATGAATCGCGCGGCGGATAATATCCGTATCCTCATCGCAGCGATGGTAGAAAAAGCCAACTCCGGACACCCCGGAGGAGCTATGGGAGGCGCCGACTTCCTGAATGTACTCTTTTCGGAATTCCTCGTTTACGACCCCGACCAGCCCGAGTGGGCGGGAAGAGACCGTTTCTTCCTCGACCCCGGCCACATGTCGACAATGCTCTATTCGGCTCTCTGCCTGAGCGGGAAATTCACCCTCGAAGAGCTGAGCCAGTTCCGCCAGTGGGGCTCCCCCACCCCGGGTCACCCCGAGCGCGACCTGAAGCGTATGATCGAGAATACGTCCGGTCCTCTCGGACAGGGTCATACCTTCGCAGCCGGTGCAGCCGTAGCGGAGAAATTCCTCGAGGCTCGTCTGGGCAAGACTATGATGCAGCATAAGATCTACGCCTACATCAGCGACGGCGGCGTGGAAGAGGAGATCTCGCAGGGTACGGGACGTATCGCCGGTATCCTCGGCCTGAACAACCTTATCATGTTCTACGACTCTAACGACATCCAGCTCTCCACCGAGTGCGGCGTCGTGATGAACGAAGACACCGAAGCCAAATACAAGGCTTGGGGATGGAACGTGATGAAGATTAACGGTAATGATCCCGACGAGATCCGCGAGGCTCTGAAGAAAGCCAACGAAGAGCAGGAGCGCCCGACGCTTATCATCGGTAAGACTGTGATGGGCAAGGGTGCCCTGAAAGACGACGGTTCGAGCTACGAGCGCAACGTGAAGACCCACGGTGCTCCTCTCGGCGGCGACGCTTATAAGAATACTATCAAGAATCTGGGCGGCGATCCCGAGAATCCCTTCCAGATCTTCGACGACGTGAAGAAACTGTATGCCGACCGCCAGGCCGAACTCCGCCAGATCGTTGCAAAACGTCATGAGGAAGAGGCTCAGTGGGCAAAGGAGAACCCCGAGCTCGCAGCTCAGATGAAAGAGTGGTTCTCAGGCAACGCTCCCAAGGTGGACTGGTCTGCCTGCGTGCAGAAGGAAGGATCGGCAACACGTGCCGCCAGCGCAGCTTGTCTCGGTGTCCTCGCCGAACAGGTGCCCAACATGATCTGCGCATCGGCCGACCTGAGCAACTCTGACAAGACCGACGGATTCCTGAAGAAGACCACATCGCTCGTGAAGGACGACTTCAGCGGTGCTTTCTTCCAGGCTGGTGTCGCAGAGCTCACCATGGCATGTATGTGTATCGGTATGTATCTCCACGGAGGAGTGATCCCCGCATGCGGTACTTTCTTCGTATTCTCCGACTACATGAAGCCGGCCGTTCGTATGGCAGCACTCATGGAAGTGCCTATCAAGTTTATCTGGACTCACGACGCATTCCGTGTCGGTGAGGATGGTCCTACCCACGAGCCGGTGGAGCAGGAGGCGCAGATCCGTCTTATGGAACATCTGCAGAACCATCACGGCAAAGACTCCGTGAGAGTGTTCCGTCCCGCCGATGCTGACGAGACGACAGTATGCTGGGCGATGGCAATGGAGAATATGGAGACTCCGACAGCCCTTATCTTCTCGCGTCAGAATATCGCCAAGCTGCCGGCAGGCAACGATTACGAGCAGGCTCGCAAGGGTGCTTACGTGGTGGCCGGTTCTGACGATGAATTCGACGTGATCCTTCTCGCCGACGGTTCCGAGGTATCTACCCTCGTTGCCGGTGCAGAGCTGCTCCGCAAGGACGGTCTGAAGATACGTATCGTAAGCGCTCCGTCAGAGGGTCTGTTCCGTCGCCAGCCGAAGGAGTATCAGGAGAGCGTGCTTCCCAAGGGAGCCAAGATCTTCGGTATGACCGCCGGTCTGCCCGTCACCCTCGAGGGTCTCGTAGGAGCCAACGGCAAAGTGTTCGGTATGCCGAGCTTCGGATTCTCCGCTCCTTACAAGGTGCTCGACGAGAAACTGGGCTACACCGCCGACAACGTATACAAACAGGTAAAGGATTTTCTTGCTGAATGATGGACGTTAAGAAAGTAGGAATAGCAAGCGACCATGCCGGATTCGCCCTCAAGCAGTATGTGAAGAAGTATCTCGAGGCTCATGGCTATGAGTACAAGGATTACGGCACATATACCGAAGAGAGCTGCGACTACTCCGATTTCGGTCATGCCCTCGCCCGCGGGATGGAGGCCGGAGAGGTATATCCCGGCGTCGCCATCTGCGGCAGCGGCGAAGGTATCAACATGACGCTCAACAAGCATCAGTCGATACGCGCCGGTCTTTGCTGGATTCCGGAGATAGCACATCTCATCCGTCAGCATAACGATGCCAACGTACTGGTGATGCCAGGTCGTTTCATCGACGAAGCGATGGCGGAGAAGATCATGGATGAATTCTTCTCCACCGACTTCGAAGGAGGAAGGCATCAGAGAAGAATCGACAAGATACCCGTGTAATATATTATTATAAGGTGTAACTAATTAACAGACAAGCGACAGCCCCCGGGAAATACAATATTCCGGGGGTTGTTTGATAACAACTAACAACAAATCAAACACTTAAAGAACGTTTTTTTGCAAAAAATTACGAATAAATTTTTTATTCCCGATAAAAAGTATTATCTTTGCACTCCGAAATCGAATTTAAACGTAAAATTTTAAAGAAATATGACAAAAGCAGAAATCATAGATCAGGTATATGGAAAAACCGGTCTGCAGAAAAAAGACGTCGCTGTTATAGTCGAAGAGGTTTTCGAGGTGATGAAAAAAAGCATCCTCAGCCGCGAGAATATCTATATCAGAGGTCTTGGCACTTTTGCTATCAAGCACAGAGCATCGAAGACAGCGAGAAATATCTCCAAAGGTACCACACTGCAGATCGAGGAAAGAGACGTGCCCAGCTTCAAGCCGTCGAAATCACTCATCAAAGGTCTGAATTCAAAGTAATCACATTTTAACATTTTAAATTTACAAGCTATGCCAAGCGGAAAGAAAAAGAAGGGCCACAAGATGGCTACTCACAAGCGTAAAAAAAGATTAAGAAAGAACAGACATAAGAGCAAGTAAATCGCAGCTCTTTTGAGATCGCGCGAAGCGTATCTCGGCAGTCTATTCGGACTGGGGTGTGCTAGAAAGACCATGAGACGTTTTTTAGCACACTCTTTTTTAGAAACCAAACAGGAATAATGAACAGTGAAGTTGTAATCAACGTTCAGTCCGACGACATCGAATTTGCCCTGCTTGAAGACAAACGACTTGTCGAATATCAGAAAGAACAGCGCAAAGCGTCGTACTCCGTCGGCAACATCTACCTGGCCAAAGTCAAAAAGCTAATGCCGGGATTGAATGCATGTTTCGTTGATGTGGGATATGAACGAGAGGCCTTCCTCCATTATCTTGATCTTGGTAGTCATTTCAACTCTTACCAGAGATACCTCAAACAGGTATTGAGCGACAAAAGAAAACTGTATCCGTTCAGCAAAGCGGCAACCCTGCCCGATATTTCCAAAGACGGAAGCATTCAGGGCACACTCAAAGTGGGACAGGAAGTGCTGGTGCAGATCGTGAAAGAACCGATTTCCACAAAAGGTCCCCGTCTGACAGGAGAACTGAGTTTCGCAGGGAGATACATCGTTCTTGTACCTTTCTCCAACAAGGTGAACGTGTCGACAAAGATAAAGAGTGCGGAAGAAAGAGCGCGTCTGAAACAGCTGATCATCAGTATCAAGCCGCAGAACGTCGGAGTCATCGTGAGAACGGTGGCCGAAGGCAAAAGGGTGGCAGAGCTCGACAACGAACTCAAGATACTGCTCGACAGATGGCATAAGACGCTGGAAAAAGCCCGGAAGGCGGAAAAACTGCCCCAACTGGTATTCGAAGAAGAAAGCCGCACTGTCGCATTGCTGAGAGATCTGTTCAACCCCAGTTACACGGGTATCTATGTCAACGACGAGGAAGTGCTCAACGAACTGAAGCATTATGTCTCGTTGATTGCCCCTGAAAAGGCAGGCATAGTGAAACTGTACAACGGAAAGGTGCCTATCTTCGACAACTACGGCGTCACCAAGCAGATAAAGCTCGGTTTCGGGAAAGTGGTGAACTACGGACACGGAGCTTATCTGATTATAGAACAGACAGAGGCCATGAACGTTGTCGACGTGAACAGCGGTAACAGACTCAAGGTGCAGGGCGGACAAGAGCAGAACGCTCTCGAGGTNAACCTCGGCGCCGCCGACGAACTGGCACGACAGTTCAGGCTCAGAGACATGGGAGGTATAATAGTTATCGACTTCATCGACATGAAGAAATCGGAAGACAGACAGCTATTATACGAACGTATGTGCAAGGATATGGAGCACGACCGTGCCCGTCACAACATACTGCCTCTGAGCAAATTCGGACTGATGCAGATCACCCGCCAGAGAGTACGCCCGGTGATGAACGTCAATGTGGAGGAGATATGCCCCACATGCTTCGGAAAAGGCGTCATCAAGTCGAGCCTCCTCTTCACCGACCAGCTCGAAGGTAAGATAGACTATCTCGTCAATCATATCGGAGTAAAGAAATTCGACCTCCACGTACATCCCTACGTCGCTGCCTATATCCACAAGGGAATGCTATCCCTCTTCAGAAAATGGCAGATGAAATATGGATTGGGGATTCACGTCATTTCTTCCGAAAAACTCGCCATGCTACAGTACGAATTCTACGACGATAAGGGCGAATTTATCGACATGAAAGAAGAAATCGAGACAAAATGAGAAAAAATCGGATGCCAGACATACAAGGTATCCGATTTTTTTATATATTTGCAATATGAAAACGCTAGAAATAATATTTTGGATATGCCTTGCCATAGCTTTCTATACATACATCGGCTACGGCATAGTGCTCTTTGTGCTCGTGAAAATCAAACGGCTCTTCTCGAAGGAGAAAGCTCTCGCGCTTCCATCCGACGAATCGCAGCTGCCGGAAATAACCCTCACCATCTGCGCATACAACGAACAGGACGTGGTGGAGGAAAAGATGAAAAACTGCCACGAGCTCGACTATCCGAAAGACAAACTGCATATCATGTGGGTCACCGACGGAAGCAGCGACAATACCAATGAGATGCTGGCTGCATATCCCGACGTGCAGGTGGTGTTCTCGCCCGAGAGAAAAGGCAAAACCGCAGCACTAAACCACGGAATAAAAGAGATAACAACCGACCTCGCGGCCTTCACCGACGCCAATACGATGCTCAACCCCGGAGCCATAAAAGAGATAGTAAGACTCTTCATGGACGAGAAGGTGGGATGCGTATCGGGAGAGAAACGCGTGCAGGCAAGAAACGACGGTGATACGGCAGCCAAGGGCGAAGGTATGTACTGGAAATACGAGAGTACGCTGAAGAGATGGGACAGTCAGCTATACTCCGCCATGGGCGCCGCCGGCGAGCTCTTCGCCATCCGCACGGCACTATACGAAACCATGCCCGAAGACACCCTCCTCGACGACTTCATCATAAGCATGAGGATCGTGGAACGGGGATATAAGATAGCCTATACCACCGATGCCTACGCCATGGAATACGGCTCGGCAAACATGGAGGAAGAGGCGAAGCGCAAACGTCGTATCGCTGCCGGAGGACTGCAGAGCATCGGACGGCTGTGGAAGATGCTTCTCCCCCTGCCCCACCCCCTGGTATGGTTCCAGTATGTATCCCACCGCGTGCTGCGATGGAGCATCACACCGATAGCGATGCTGCTCATGCTGGTCGTAAATATCATAATCGTGATAATGTCGCCGTCAACCATATACCTGCTCACACTCGCCGCACAAATCATTTTCTACGGACTGGCATACATAGGACATGTACAGGCCAAGAAAAAATCCGAAGCGGCAGGTATCACGGGCAAACTGGCAAAACTATGCTACTATTTCACGTTCATGAACATCAACGTGTTCAGAGGCATGAAATACCTCTACGGAAACAAGAGCGGAGCGTGGGAAAAGGCAAAACGCAGCTGATATATAGTTAATAGGAATTAAAAATCGGCTCCGAACACGTGATTTTCGCTTTTTTTTATTAACTTTGCAACGGCTATTAATGTATATTATAAATCTCAACTCATGCAAGACGACAGAGACGAACTTATCAAAAGACTGGCCGAAGCCAACCGAACCATAAAGGAATTCGAAGAAAAGGCTCAGAAAGCGGAAAAAGCGAGCAAGATGAAATCACTCTTCCTCGCCAATATGAGTCATGAAATACGAACCCCTCTCAATGCCATCGAGGGATTCTCAAGGGTCATCGCCGAAACCGACGACCCCGACGAGAGAATGAAATACCTCGATATCATCGAGAGCAACAGCAACAGACTGTCGACGCTCGTCAACGAGATCCTCGACCTGTCGAAAGTGGAACAGGGAGGCATCACGATCAACAGGGCCAACACCGACCTCACCGCGATGCTCGTAGAGATAAAGAACATCTTCAGGTTCAGAATCAACGAAGGCATCAAACTGGTGATCGAGAAACCTGACAGGGAGGTGTATATGAATACCGACAAGAACCGGCTCATACAAGTGTTCTCCAACCTCATCAGCAATGCCGTGAAGCACACCATCAACGGCTCTATCGTCTTCGGTTACCGCCTTATCGACAATGAGACGAAAGTGAAATTCTTCGTACAGGATACCGGTGAGGGAATCAAGCCGGAAGATCTCCCGCATATCTTCGACCTCTATGTCAGCGGTGACGAAAACAATACAGGAACAAAGAAAGGATTCGGTCTCGGTCTGCCGCTGAGCAAGATGATTGTCGAGAAACTCAACGGAACCATCGATGTGGAATCAGCATACGGCGAGGGAACAACTTTCACTTTCGTGTTCCCCTACTACTCCACCAACAGCCGTACCGACAACTCCCTGCGCACCGTCACCAACACCATCCGTGTCGACGCCGTGGCAGAGTCGCAGAAGAAACTCATCCTCGTGGCGGAAGACAGCGACAACAACTACGAGCTGGTGCGCATAGTATTGGAAAAGTTGTACAAGCTGGTACGTGCGAAAGACGGTATCGAGGCGGTGACCCTCAACGAGGAGTACAACCCCGACCTCATCCTCATGGATATGAAGATGCCGAACATGGACGGTCTCGATGCCACCCGCATCATCAAGGAAGTATACCCCGACACTCCGGTCGTGGCTCTCAGCGCCTACGCCTTCGCCGCCGATGTTCAGAAAGCCAAGGACGCCGGATGTGTCGACTTCCTGGCGAAACCGTTCCGTATCGAGGTGCTCAGGTCGGTGATAGAGAAATATATTAAGTAAAAGACAAAACAAAGACATATTATGGCCAAAAAAGCGGTAAAGAAGTATTTCCACTTCATAGTACTCGTCATCACGTTAGCTGCGGCAATCTTCACTATAGTAGGCCTCTTCGGAGGCAACGGTAATCCGGCGTCGGGCAACACGGCCCGTGCGATGCTTACCTTCGCCCTGCCGCTGCTGATCATCCTCGACCTCATCCTTCTGGTGTTCTGGCTCTGTATGCGCCGCTGGCATTGGGCTGTGATTCCTCTCATCGCTGTCATCTGCACAATAGGATATATCAGAACGATATACTTCCCGGGGGCAGGTGATCCGGTAAGTGCAAAGGTCGGACTGAAAGTGGCAACTTACAACGTGGCGTCGTTCGGTCGTGAGGCGTCGAGCTATATCGCGCAGGATATCCTCACCGAGATGAAAAACCAGAATGTCGACGTGCTCTGCTTGCAGGAGTACAGGGAAAGATCGGGCGAACAGGACAATAATGCCAAGTATAAGTCTGTATTCCCTTATATGGTAAAAAGCGGCAGCCTGGCTATCTTCAGCCGCTATCCCATCTCCAAGAGTCAGGAGATAGCATTCGAACAGACAAACAACGGCGCCCTGTATGCTGATATCAAGGCAGACAACAGAGAACTGAGGATTTTCAACGTACACATGCAGACGACGGGTATCAACAGTACGCTGCATCAGGCCGGAAAACTGCAGAAACAAGGCAAGAATGTGGAAAACAGCAAGATTCTGAAAGCCATCTACGGAAACTACACCCTCGACCTGATGGTTAGATCGGGACAGGCTAATATCGTTGCCAACGAGGTAAGACAGTCTACCCTTCCCGTGATACTCTGCGGTGACTTCAACGACGTGCCCTACTCATACGTGTACAAGACCCTCAAGGGAAATATGAAAGATGGTTTCACAGACTGCGGAAGCGGATGGATGAAGACCTACAGAGGCAACAAGCCGGTGAGAATCGACTACATCTTCTACGACAAAAGTCTGAACGGAATAAACTACTACAAGAAAGATCTGACTTACTCAGACCACGTTCCGGTATTTGCCGACATACAAGTCAAATAATAAATACGACATAAAAAAATGGCGGATCTTTACGGATCCGCCATTTTTTATGTCGCTAATCACTGTACCACTTTGAATCTTATCCTGAACGCTTTCTTCTCCTCGTCCCAATTAGTCCCGAGGATATGGAACCGCCCGATCTGTCTGGTGCTTCTCACATGTCTGCCGATACACGGACAAACATCATAATCACCGATACGCACGAGACGGATCATCTCGCTGGCATCAGCCGGCAGTTTGTCGAGACTCACTCCCTCGGGGATATGATGCCTGTCCACCAGTTCGAAGGTAACAGGCATATCAGCCTCGATGAGTTCGTTCATTTTCTGTTCGATAGCCTTTTCCTCCTTGCGGTCGGGCTTGTGATCGAGGATATAACTTATCTTGCTCTTCTTACGCTCGATATGTGCATTCTTCGATCTCTCGCAGCCGAACATTCTCATCATCGTCTGATTAAGCAGATGCTCGGCGGTATGAGCAGGCGGGAATTCCTCCTTATGGTGCTCATTAAATTCATAATCGTCTTCTATCATAGCCATTTCGAATTTATACACCCTGCCCGAATAAGGATGCACCTCGTATGGGAAGGCTGAATCATATTTCAAATCCACTTTCTGTTTCTCGCCCGTTAGCAGATCGGTGGCCTCCACCTCCCCTTCCGTCATCCCGAGATAGTCGAAAGCGTGCTTGGGGACAGTCACAGCCCCAGACATCGCATCCTGGCTGAAGTTCGCGATCACCAACAGCACTTCATTTTCATACTTTCTCATGAAGGCATATTCGTGATAAGGATTGAAGCGGTCGGAATAAGGATTGACATACATCAGATCGAAGAACTCACCATCGGTGACTGCCTTCGACATTTTCGCGATATGAAGGATACGGGCATACATCTGACTCAGTTCCTTCTCCTCGGCGGTCATCGACCTGCGGCTGAAGAAACCATGATAAAGACTCGTCAGCGACCAATAGTCGAAGATTGTCGTCCGTCCGTCCCTGCCGCTGAACCCTTCTTTGTCCATACCTCTCTCGCCAAATTCCTGTCCTGCATAAATCATCACGGGACTTCTCTGCAGCAGGGCGCTGACGACCATTCCGGGTATTCCCTTCTTTCCGCTCCCGGCGAAGAAATCCGAGGCGATACGCTGCTCGTCGTGATTTTCGAGGAAATAGAGCATGTGACCTTTCAGATGGTTGGTGCTCTGCCACTTATATGTTATCTGAGATGCATCGCCTCCGCAAATCGCATTGCGCACGGTGTCATACATCCCGACCTTGTCGTAGAGATAGTCGAAGCCGCTGCGAACATAGACCTCATACAAAGAGGGATTATAAACCTCGCCGATGAAGACGAGATGCGGATAGTGAGACCTGATCTTGTTGATAGCCCAGAACCAGAATTCCGACGGAACCATCTCCACCATATCACAACGGAAACCGTCGACGCCATTCGATGCCCAGAAGTGCAGAATATCGCTCATCTTGAGCCAGGTATCTGGCGTGGGGATAAAATAATAGCTTCTTCCACCGGCATCACAGTAGTCGACACCGTAGTTGAGTTTCACAGTCTCATACCAGTCATTCCTTCCGGGGTGGCTGGTAAACTGGTCGTTTCCCGTCGCCTTGGCAGGAGTCTCCGAATATCCCCCCATATCGTCGTTAAGATCGAACTGAGGTTCGAAGTTCTGTCCCACACAATAATAGAAGTTATTCTGCGGATCGAAGCCCTTGTTTTTATCATCCTGTTCGCCGAGATCCTTCACCTCCTGCGGTTTTTTCAGAGAGTGATATTCCCTCGCCACATGATTAGGTACGAAATCGATGATAACCTTCATTCCGGCCTTGTGGGTGCGGTTAACGAGAGCAGTAAACTCGTCCATTCTCTTGTCCACGTTAACTGCCAGATCGGGATCCACATCGTAGTAATCGGTGATAGCATACGGAGAACCGGCCCTACCCTTCACCACCGAAGGATGGTTGCGGGGCAGTCCGAACTGTTCATAGTCCGTGCCCTCGGCATGCCGGATGACTCCGGTATACCATATATGCGATACCCCGAGGTCTCTTATCCTATTAAGAACAGGAGAAGTAAAATCCTGAAACTTACCGCAACCGTTTTCGGCAATCGTACCATTCTCCTTGTGAGTCATGTTACGATTACCGAAGAGGCGGGTCATCACCTGATAGATAATAATCTTATCGCTCATCGTTGTAGTTTGTCAGTAGTCTCTCATGCATCTTATGCGATGCCATGAGCGGTAACATTGCGGTCGATTTTGGCGATCATACCCTGCAGAGCCTTGCCCGGACCGCACTCGGTGAAATCGTCAGCACCGGCGCTTACCATATTCTGCACGCACTGTGTCCATTTTACGGGACTGGTGAGCTGTGCTATAAGGTTGGTTTTGATCTCCTGGGGATCGGTATGAGCCTTGCCGTCGACATTCTGGTAGATGGGACACTTGGGAGCCTTTATCTCTGTCTTCTCGATAGCCTCCTGCAGTTCTTCCTTGGCAGGCTGCATCAGAGGAGAGTGGAAGGCGCCGCCCACCTTGAGAACCAAAGCCCTCTTGGCACCGGCCTCCTTCAGTTTCTCGCATGCCTCGTTCACAGCCTCAACACTACCGCTGATAACGAGCTGGCCGGGACAGTTGTAGTTGGCTGCCACGCATACCTTTCCGTCGGTATTTACCGAAGCGCATACCTCCTCAATCTTCTCATCGGGAAGGGCGATGATTGCCGCCATCGTACCGGGCTGTTTCTCACAAGCCTTCTGCATTGCCATGGCACGGGCGTAAACCAGTTTCAGGCCATCCTCGAAGCTGAGTGCTCCGGCTGCTGTGAGTGCGGAAAACTCTCCCAGCGAGTGACCCGCTACCATATCAGGCTGGAAAGCCTCGCCCATGCAGAGCGCTGATATCACACTGTGAAGGAACACTGCCGGCTGGGTGACCTTGGTCTCCTTGAGCTGCTCGTCGGTGCCTTCAAACATTATATCTGTAATCTTATAACCGAGGATCTCGTCAGCCTCGTCAAACAATTTCTTTGCCAATGGATTCGACTCGTACAAATCCCTGCCCATACCCACAAACTGGGCTCCCTGTCCGGGGAATACAAATGCTTTCATCTTTCTAACTATTATTGATTTTTAATTCTATATTCTTACGGACTGCAAAGTTACAAAATTTCCCGCATACAGCCAAATTTTTGATTTAAAACATTATAAAGGTATAATCGCACACTACAAAATAAGGGCTGCCATTTTACTGGCAGCCCTCGGTAGCTAGTTAAAAAGTTATTATTTATTGATTATTTGATAACTTTCTTACCATTGTAGATATAAACGCCCTTGTTCAGCTTGTCGAGTGAGTTGCCAACCAACTGACCGTTGAGGTTGTATACCTTGCCGTCGATCTTAGAAGTCTTAACAGCCTCGATGCCTGTCTTAGACTTCAGCTCATACCATACATTCTTGAATGCGAGCCAGCTGATATTGTTGTCAGCAGAAACGGTGAACTTGAATGTCAGAGTACCTTCCTCGTCAGTCTCGCCTGTAGCGGTGAATTCGCCGAGATAGAGTCTGTAAGAATCCTGTGTGATAGTACCGGTGCAAACGTCAACAGCGTCGCCGTCGCCAACCTGCATTGTGATACCTGTAGGAGCATCTGTAACGTCATTCTTCAGACGAACGCGAACCCATGCAGAAACATCGTATGTGGCGCTTGCCTCAAGACCTTCCATTGTAGCGGTAAGTTCTTTCTCACCAAGTGAGTTAGCATCGCCAGTCCAATACTCGAAGAAAGGAACGTGGAAGCCAGAACCGTCGTTGTCACCCTCTAAAGACCATGTGTTGATGTAGTAAGGACTCCAAGCGCCAGCCTCTGCATCCCAAACGCTGAGCAGCAGATCATCAACATCGATGTCATTATGCCATCCTGTGATGGTGTTAGGATTCTGGAGAGCATTAGCCTCAGCGTCGGTAAGCTGGTTGTTGTTGTACTTCTCCATCCACTTTGTCATGTAAGTCTCATAAGCATCTTCTGTGAAGAAGTTGGTCTTGTCGAGGAGTTCTACTCTTGCGTTGAGCGCCTCAAGTGCTGATGCATAAGCTGCTATTGAAGTATTTGCAGCAGAAGTAGCGGCATTAAGAGCGTCCATTGCAGTCTCATACTCTGCGTCGGTGGCATCGGTAAGGCTTCCGTATGTAGAAAGAGCATCTTGGAGAGCTGTCAGAACGTCAGCGTTCATATTGTCGGTCTGCTTAACAGCCTGAGCAGCAGCAAGAGCTGCCTCGTAAGCCTCTGAAGGAGTACCCTGATAAGAGAGAGTTACATTCTTGAAAGCGATCCAGTTGAATGTCGGACTTGCGATATCGAAGCCGAAGTCGATAGTGCCGTCTTCTGTAACACGGAAGAGCAGTTCTACTGTTCCGTAAAGCAACATCTTGCTTCCGCTTTTACTTGCCGTGAGAACGTCAGCGAGAGCAACGCTCTTGCTGTTTGCATAGAAGTTAACGCCTGTGATAGCGTCAACGCCGCCAGCCTCATTGTAAGCGCGAACGAATACGGTCAGTTTATATATACCAGGGTTAACGCCTGTAACTTGATCATGATAGATCTTACCGTCATTGAGAACACTACCTGAAGCGATCCAGTTCTCGATAAACGGAGTCAGCATTTGAGAACCGTCGGAAGAACCTTCGCCCGACCATGTGTTTACATGGAATGTATTGCCAGTTGTGCAGTTCCATCCCTCGAGGGTCTTGCAGGCTGCATCAGTGATGATGTCAGTCATGTCAGAACCAGCTACAGACTGTGACTTGTAGAGAGCAAGCTTGGCCTCTTCAACCTTAGCGATATAGCTGTCGATCTCGTCGGCTGCGATAGTCTTGTTGCTGATGCCGTCCTTGATTTCTGCGATGATTGAGTTGAACTCGTCTGCGTATGTGGGCTCGTTTGCAGAGATTTCATCGTATGTAGCCTCTGCATCAGCGATAGCCTCGTTGAGCTCTGTATAATCAATAGCATTCTTAGCTTCCTCTACGACATTGTCAGATCCGAGGTAGTAAAGACTTACGTTGTCGATACCCATCCAGTTGGCTGTAGCAACGGTCTGCTCGAGTCCGAATTCGATAGTACCGTCTGATACGTATGTGAACACGGTATAGAAGGTAGGATCACCTGTAGTAAGGTTGGTCTTATCGCTATTAGCGTATACATACTGTGTTCCCTCATCACCAAGAACATTTACGAATGCTGCGATGCGGAGTTTGTAAGTACCGTTGGGAACTTCTGCTGTCTGATACATCTTTCCAGTGAAAGAGCTGGGATTCCAGTTCTCCCAGAAAGGAACAGAGAAGTCGCCCTGCTGGTTGCTTGCGCGAGCTGAGTTCTGAGCACCTGTAGTTGTGGTCCAACCGTCTAGTGATGAGTCGAATGTGCCGTTGACAACATAGTCAGTCAGGATAGGGTTATCGACACTGGCGCCTGTAAGGTCTGTGTCGGCCCAAGCTGACGAAAATCCCATCATGGCCATTGTAGCCAATAAAAATGTAAATTTTCTCATAATTCGTTAGTATTTAAGTTAATAATAATTGAAATTTGAGTGTAAAGATAATACTTTTAAAATAAAGTTGTACAATTTTATCAAAACTTATAATATAAATTAACAGGGCCAGCCTCTGTTTAAGATTAATTAATGATTAGATTGAGTACAATCTGGAAGTACTCTAAAGCCCGCTTTTCGCGCGCGCTCCTATAAGTTTTAAGAAAAAAATCCTACACATTGCACACTCCTAAGATTTCCAACGATTTATTGGTGATTAACTACCGGCCGAAGTTACATCAAGTAGACAGTTAGAAGGAGACTCTCTCTCCCTTTCTTCAGGGAGGGAGTGGAGAAAGGCGACGGCCTTTCGGAGAGGGAGAGGCCGCTGATGCGACCGGTCCAAAACTATGTTTTTGACCGGCGAAAACATAGTTTTTGGCCAATGAAAACGGCATTTCTGACTGGCGAAAATGGCGTTTTTGAGGAACAGATAATTAGGATAGGAAATCATAAAAAACGTCTGATACATAATGATTTATCTCGAATGTCGGCTCTTGGCTCGAGAGTCTTTCGGCTCCGTCCTTCGCCACCAATAAACCGCTGACACATAGACAGTTGTGTAATGTGCAGGAAAAGTTTGCTTAAAATCCCTGGTAGTTAGTTTTACCTTCTCGGCGTATATCTGCAAGAGTTGGGAAAAATTTTCCATAATCTTACAGAACGATACGCGCGATAGGCTTCATCATCCACAGTGTTTACCTTTCGCTTTCTTCTAGTATATAAATACGAAAGGGTCCGAAATACGGACTAATTTTGTGTTTATAAAGATAGCAAAGAAGCTGAATCTGACGTACAATGAAGTCAACATCATTGTATACTATCTTATCATTCCATTAACATGGACAATACTGGCGGACTGCATCATAAAGATTCCTGTTACCACTCCATTGCTCATCGCCATCTGGCTTATGATTCTTATCAAAGAACATAAACACTTCAAATCGTGGTGCGACGAAATGTTTGAGGCGTCTGTCAGATTTCTACTGTGGTTCCAGCGCATAGGCTGGAACTATGAAGTAAGTTCGGTAATCATCTGCGTGATAATACCCATTATCATTTACATATTATTGATTCTTATGATATAAAAAACTATTTGAGAACCACTCTGGAATTGCCACTGCCTTTTACGATATAGATTCCTCGGGGAAGCACAACGTCTGAAAGCGAAGGATATTCACCGATAAGGAAGCCGTGGATATTGTAAACCTTGTATCCGTCTTTTGGCTGTTCATTGCCATCAGATGACAGTTCGATGACTCCCGCAGGACCATACTGATCATCGTCAGCATTGATTGTAGAGAAGTCGAATACCGGAGTCGTCTCCCCCTTTTTCCACCGGCAGGCGAGCGGGATAGAAGCAGCATTGGCATTAAGAGTATCGACAAACGATTCATCCATAAACTGACTGTCGCTGAGTTTTCTCATATTGACAGTCGTTGATTGCTCATAGTCGGGCCATATCCCATACATCACCTCCCCGAGAAGAGCATAATAACAGTTGCGGACGGTAGATCCGTCGCAAGTCTCGACAGAGATACCTCCACCGTTACGTCGCTTGATCTTCACCTCCGTATAACTGTAGCAGTTTTCCACGAGTACATTATTTGTCTGTCCGTTGCCTACCCTGCCGATGATGCCCGACTCATTATTCTTTCCATAGACGGTGGCGGCAGTATAGCAGTTCAGCACCTGCGAACTGCCGAGACACTGACCGCAGAGAGCCCCGATATACGAGCCGGCCCCCTCGATAAAGCACTGAGCCACATAACAATTCACCATGCGGCTGTTTATCACCCTTCCGGCGATACCCCCGACGCTGGCATTACAATAGTAGTACGAACTCTCGAGACCGAGATTCTTGATTACAGCATTCTCCACGATACGGAAGAGAGCGCAGTAAGGGATATTCTCCTCAAGATAAACACCCCGGATGACATGACCGTCGCCGTCGAACTCACCCTCGAAGGCAGTATACTCCGTATCCGAAGTGAACGAACCAATCATCGGAACTTTGATAAAAGTGACACCCGTCTTCGGCACATCCTGCGTCGACGTCGTCTTCATATTCTCATAGAGAGAGTCATTGAACACAATATCATCAGTAAGTCTGAAATACTTGCCACGGCTGAACGCCGGATCAGCCTCGATGTCGGCAGAGAGTTTCGCCAGCTGCGAGGCAGATGCGATAAGATAAGGACTACCCTTGCTGCCGTCACCACCGTCATAACTGTCAGCCACAGTACCATCCCACGATTCAGCCGACACGCCGGCCGTCATCATCAGCATCGCGGCAGCCAGCAGAATTTTAACAGATTTATGTATCATAATATCACCTATTGAGCATTTATTACCATCACGTTTACATTCTCCTGATAGATATCCTTGCAATAGTCGAAGATACTCTCCGAATGTGCAATGATTCTGATATCCTTCAGGTAGATATTCTTCACCGGCATTTCCGGCAGACCATTGATCATGATACCATGGTTTGAACCGGCACACGCCACATTAGAGATATGGATATCGCGGAAACTCGGAGTCGTCTCGTCGACAGCCTTTTCGGGCACTGGATCGCCCCGTTTTATCCCGCTTGCATAATAGAGATTGAAGAGAATCGCATCACCGCTGATATCCGTCATCGACACATTCTCGATATATATCTTTTCCACCACGCCGCCACGGCCGCGGGTACTCTTGAAACGAAGACCGTTGTCGGTGCCGAGGAACTTGCAGTTCCTTACATAAATATTACGGGCCCCGCCGCTCATTTCGCTTCCCACGACAAAACCGCCGTGGCCGTGGAATACAGTACAATCCTCCACAATCACATTTTCCGTAGGCATTCCTCTCTTTCGGCCCTCCTCATCACGACCGCTCTTGATGCAGATACCATCATCGCCGACATCAAAAATACAACCGATAATCAGAGCGTTCCTGCACGACTCGAGATCGAGGGCGTCACTGTTCTGGGCATACTCAGGCGACCGTACTATGACATGATCCAGAATGACATCCTCGCACATCAGAGGATGAAGGTTCCATGCCGGAGAATCCTTGAACGTAACGCCCTGTAGCAGAACACGTTTGCAAGAGACAAACTTAAGGAGGTTGGGACGGGTAGTAGCCCTGTCGCCGGGAGGAGTCCACAGACTGCCGTTCTTACTTACCGTTCCGCCGTTAGCAGTGATAGCATTCCACTGGCCGTTAGTCACCTTCGCCCGCTTCAGCGGCCGCCAGAACTCACCGTTACCGTCGATGGCCCCGTTTCCGGTTATCGCGATGTCCGTGAGGTTCTCTCCCGACAGAGGCGACAGACGTCTCATTGCCTTCACTCCCTCGAAGACCGTCTCCGTGAGAGGGAATAGTTTTTCGTCGGACGAGAAGAGAATCACCGCCCCCGTCTCGAGGTGCAGTTCGCAATGGCTGCGGAAGACGATCGGTCCGGTGAGCCATACCCCCTGCGGTACATTAATCCTTCCTCCGCCCTTCTTCTCGAGAGCTTCGAAGGCCTGACGGAAGGCATCAGTGCAAAGCGTCACACCGTCGCCCATGGCACCGAAATCCGTGATGTCGACATCATAATCTGGAATCGAAGGTTGTTTGACCACGGGCATCTCGAAGGGAGCCTTGGAGTAAGAAACATCGCCCCCGACCGTAGCGGCGAACGCGGAAAAACACGCTGAAAGGAGGAGCATCAGTGATGCCAGTCTGAATCTTTTCTTCATAAAAAATAAAATTTATGGCGCAAAGATACAAAAAAGCACCAAACCAGAGGTGGAAAAATCCTCCGATTTGGTGCAATATTTGGGAAAAATGATTATTCTTCGTCTTTCGACTCCTCTTCGTGCTGTTTGATGAGCTGCTGCTGCACATCGTTGGGTACCAGTTCATAGCTTGCGAACTTGGTAGAGAAGGAAGCGCGTCCGCCGGTGAGCGAGCTCAGGGCGATAGAGTAGTTCGACAGTTCCTTGAGAGGAATCTTAGCCGAGAGCTTCTGATAACCAGCCTCGCTGTCCATACCCATGATGATGGCGCGGCGTCCCTGCAGGTCGCTCATCACATCACCCATATAGTCTGAGGGCACATATACCTCGAGGTCGTAGATCGGTTCGAGAATCTTCGGTCCTGCCTCCTTGAAGGCCTGGGCGAAGGCATTACGAGCCGCGAGCATGAACGAAAGTTCGTTGGAGTCTACCGGGTGCATCTTTCCGTCGTATACGATAACACGAACGTCGCGGGCATAACTTCCGGTAAGAGGTCCGCTCTCCATACGCTCCATCACACCCTTGAGGATGGCAGGCATGAAACGAAGGTCGATAGCGCCGCCGACGACTGAGTTGATAAACACCAGTTTGCCGCCCCATTCGAGGTCGATTTCCTCTTTGCCCTTGATATTCATCTTGAACTCCTGTCCGCCGAACTTGTATGATACGGGATCGGGCATACCCTCTGTATAAGGCTCTACGATAAGATGAACCTCACCGAACTGACCGGCGCCACCCGACTGTTTCTTGTGGCGATAGTCAGCACGCGCAGTCTTGGTGATAGTTTCACGATAAGGAATACGAGGCTCTTCGAATTCGATAGCGATCTTTTCATTGTTTTCCATACGCCATTTGAGAGTGCGGAGGTGGAACTCACCCTGTCCGCGAACGATAGTCTGGCGCAGTTCCTTGCTCTGTTCCACCACCCATGTCGGATCCTCCTGGCGCATCTTAAGCAGTGCAGCCATCATCTTCTCAGTCTCCGACTGGTTAACGGCCTTGATAGCTCTCGAATACTTGGAGTTGGGATATTTGATGAAGTCGAACTTCCATTCGTTGTCCTTGCCGTTGAGGGTATTACCTGTCTTCACGTCCTTCAGTTTCACAGTACATCCGAGGTCACCGGCATGCAGTTCGTCGACGGGAATACGTGTAGCGCCGGCGCACGCATAAAGGCTGGAGATACGCTCCTTAGAGCCGCGATCGGCATTTGTCAGGTCATCGCCCACCTTTACCGTACCGCTCATCACTTTGAAGTAGCTCACCTCGCCGATATGAGGCTCCATACCTGTCTTGAAGAAATAAACCGATGTCGGTCCGTTGGGATCAGCAGCGATCTTCTCCCCTGCAGTATTTTCGATCTGCGGCATATCGCTTACGAAGGGCACCACGTTGCCGAGGAATTCCATCAGACGGCGCACGCCCATATCCTTGCCTCCGCATACGCAGAATACGGGGAAGATAGAACGGGTGACGAGACCCTTGCGGATACCCTCTCTCATCTCGTCTTCGGTAAGACTCTCCTCTTCGAAGAATTTCTCCATGAGCGACTCGTCGTTCTCTGCTGCAGCCTCCACGAGAGCCTTGTGCAGCTCCATAGCCTTATCCTTCTCCTCTTCGGGGATATCCTCGATAGTAGGCTTGCCTCCTTCGGGACCCCAAGAATATTTCTTCATCAGCAGCACGTCGATGAGGGCGTTGAAGTTAGGACCGGTAGCGATAGGATACTGTACCTGCACGCACTTCGAACCGTAGATTTCCTTCATCGAAGCCATGATAGCGTCGAAGTCGCAAGTATCCTTGTCGAGCTGATTTACGAGGAAGATCACCGGTTTGTTGAATTTTTCAGTATAGCGGAAGATATTCTGAGTACCCACTTCGGGACCATACTGGCCGTTGATAAGCACGAGGGCCTGGTCGGTGACATTTAGCGCAGTGATAGCACCTCCGACGAAGTCGTCAGATCCCGGACAATCGATGATATTCAGTTTTTTGTTGTTCCACTCTGCATGAAAAACTGTAGGGAATACCGAGTAGCCATATTCCTGCTCTACAGGGAAATAATCACTAACAGTGTTTTTGGCCTCTATAGTACCGCGGCGCTTGATGATTCCAGCTTCGAAAAGCATTGACTCGGCAAGAGTAGTCTTGCCGCTACCCGCACTGCCAACGAGTGCGATGTTCTTAATTTCATTAGTCTGATATACTTTCATATCGCTAAATGGTTTTAGTTTGTATTATAAAATGTTTAGATTTCTTCTTTTAAGGTCAGAAATTTTGTCAATCGTGCGCTAAGTTAGGCATTTTTTGTGAGAATCCCAAAAGAAAACGGCAAAAATCTGAATTTTTTTATTATTTTTGCATTGTTATGGCAGGAATTTACATTCATATACCATTTTGCCGCCAGCGATGCGACTATTGCGGTTTCTATTCCCAGACGAAGGCGGGAGAACTCTCATCCGATTATCTGAGTGCACTCAAAAAAGATTTCGCCCTCCGCCGCGGTATGCTCGGCAGTGACCCTGTGGAGACCGTCTACTTCGGGGGAGGCACCCCGTCGGCCATACCATCCGACCTTCACGCCGATCTGCTCCGATATATATATAATAATGTGTATCTGCCCGACGGGCTATCTCCCGGGGAGGTGACGATGGAAGTGAATCCCGGTGACGTGGAACGGGGATACTGCGACAGTCTGAGAGATATCGGCATCAACAGGCTCAGCATGGGTGTGCAGAGTTTCGATCCCGACATGCGGCGCGTTATAGGCCGGAGGGCTGAAGTCAGCGGCGACGAGATGAGGAGGATCAGAGCCGCCGGTTTCGACAATGTGAGCCTCGACCTGATGTTCGGCATCCCCGGACAGAGCATCGCCCTTCTCGACCGCGACATCGACACGATGATAGACTGGCATCCGGAACACATCTCCACATACGCCCTCACCTTCGAGGAAGATACTGTGTTGTGGAAAAAGGCAGAGAGGGGAATCATCAGTCCCGTGAGCGACGAACTATACTCGGAGATGTACTACCATATCGCCGACCGGCTCAAGGAGGCAGGATACGAACACTACGAGATAAGCAACTTCGCACTCCCCGGAAGAAGGGCCAGACACAATGCCGGATACTGGAATGATATCCCCTACCTAGGCATCGGAGCCGCGGCACATTCATACGACGGAGAAAGCCGCAGCGAGTGTGTCGCCGACATCGACAGATATATCGCAATGACGGAGAAGGAAGACATGGGATATGTAAGCACCGAAAGACTGTCGGAACGAGACAAATACAACGACTGCATAGCAACGATGCTCCGTACCAGCGACGGTATCAGCCAAGAGTTCATCCGAAGAAAACTGGGCGGCAGCTGGGCGCGGATCTTTCTCGAGAGTGCGGAAAGGATGTCCGGTCAGGGAATGATGGAACGCTGCGGCGACGCCTTCCGTCTTTCCCGCAAGGCACTCTTCATAAGTGACGCCGTGATGAGGGAGATGATTGTTATTTGATGAAAAAAGACTGAAATATTTTGCCGTTACAAAATAAAAATGTAACTTTGCAATGAAATGGGCATACTAGACAAAATACAAGGTATGGCAGGCCGCCGCAGCGACGAAGATCTGGGCGACCTCTTCAAGCAGGTGCTGAGCGAGGGACGGATGGAAGTGTTCCGCTACAGCGCCACGAAAAATGTCATCGAACGCTTCGAGGGCGACCACTTCGAACCCACAGGACGGAAGATCGAATATATCAAGAAGACGGTGCATCCCGCACACCGGAAGAAATTCGAATTCCTCCACAACAACCTCGTGTCGGGGAAAATGACCAAGGGCTCCGCCGAATTCCTAATGCTCGATTCCAAGACCAACCTGTATAAGTACAAGCACCATAGCTATAACACTTACAACGAAAAGGATGTAAAACCGGAATGGGTGTACTGCATAAGCAAAGACCAGGACGAGAAACACCAGCAGGTCGAAAAACTCGACAACGTGAGACGCTGGCTCGAAATGGTGGTGCAGGCATGCGACCTCATGGTGTGGAATTATGACACCTACGAGGGACGCTTCGTATATCCCGAGCAGAGTTTCGAGCGATACAGCAAATTCGAATACCTTAACGACATCATCAGATGCGTGCACCCTGACGACAGGAAGTCTATGGACGCACTGGCCGACGTATTCAGGAGAAAGAGGAACAAAGCCATCAACCTGAATATGAGGATAGACTATACAGGAACAGGCAAGAACTGGTCGTATGTGAAATTTTACGGTATCCCCGACACCCTCGACGACAACGGTGACGTAAAGGTGTATTCGGGATATATCAGAAATATGAGTAATATCATAGATCTGGAGAAACAGCTCGCCGTAGTCACCGAAAAAGCCGATAAGAGCGAGATGATGAAAGACCTCTTCGTGCAGAATATCAGCCACTATGTGCGCACCCCCCTGAACTCCATAATGGGATTCGCGCAGATGGTCGGCGACTGTTCTACGGAAGAGGAAAAAGCCATCTGTCTGCAACAGATGAAACAGAACAACGACGACCTGCTCCGATATCTCAACGACCTGCTCGAATATTCCACCATCCTCGCCGGATATATGCCCCTGCAGATGGAAGTGTTCAACGCCTGCAACATCCTCGAGGAGGAATGCGCCACCGTCGCGACGAGAGTCATGGAAACCATCCCCGTCGAGATAAAATACGAGCGGCCGGTGAGCAAGATCATGATAGAATGGGACAAGGAACGTTTCCAGAAGATATACAACCGACTGGCAAAAAACGCACTGAGGTTTACGAGACAGGGAGAGGTGATACTGCGGCTCCACCCCACCACTGAGGGAGTGATGATGCAGTGCGAATATACCGCCATCTGCCCCAACATCGCCGAGGGTGAGGATATGTATTCCAGTTTCGACAAACCCGACTTCATGGACTCCCTCGACAGTCTCGAACTCTGCCTGTGCCGGCTGACGGTGGAAAGAAATCACGGAGTGATGTCGGCAAGAACTACCGATAACACATCAGTATTCACGGTAAATATCCCCTGCCGAATCGTTAACATAGAAAATTGATATAAAAATATCCCTAAAATATTTGCATAATAGGAAAAAAATCTGTACCTTTGCATAAAATAAGATACAGGTCGTGCCGGTTCGATCGGGATACTCATCAATTTAAAGACCAAACCGAGAAGACTTCACTTGTCAATGGCGGGCCACAACTCGAAAGGGAGCCGTAAGGCCGGTGGATTACAAAGACGGTGAGCTCTCAAATCATTCATAGCTCGGAGTTTTCATCACATCATCGGCACGACCCTTTTAAATCTCTTATAATTATGTTTTCAGGAATAATCGAAGAATTTGCCACCGTCGTGGCCGTTTCCCGAGACAGGGAGAATATTGATTTCACACTTACATGTTCGTTTACCGGCGAACTGAAAATCGACCAGAGCATCAGCCACAACGGAGTATGCCTCACCGTCGTATCCATCGACGGCCCCGACTACGTGGTGACAGCGATGAAGGAAACCCTCGACAGATCCAACCTCGGTCTTCTCAAGCCGGGCGACAAGGTGAACGTAGAGCGGTCGATGCTCATGAACGGACGGCTCGACGGGCATATCGTTCAGGGACATGTCGACGAGACAGCCAAATGCATAGGTGTGGAAGATGCCGACGGATCAAAATATTTCACCTTCGAATATCCACTCGACAGAGAGATGGCAAAACGGGGATATTTCACTGTCGATAAAGGCAGCGTCACCGTAAACGGAGTGTCGCTGACAGTGTGCAACCCCACGGAGAACACTTTCCAGGTGGCCATAATCCCCTACACTTTCGAGCACACCAACTTCTGCGATATCCGCGAGGGCTCGGTGGTGAATATCGAATTCGACATCCTCGGGAAGTATATCGCAAGGCTCAACGAACTGAAGGGCTGACAACATATCAATTCTGAATATTATCATAAAACTTAATAACGATGAAACAGAAAAAATTTATTCTACAGGAAAGCGAACTGCCGACACAGTGGTATAACATACAGGCCGACATGGTGAACAAGCCCCTGCCGCCTCTGAATCCCAAGACCCACGAACCGATGAAGGCCGAGGATCTCTTCCCTATCTTCGCCGAGGAGTGTAGCAGACAGGAACTCGACATGGAGCACGCATGGATCGATATCCCCGACGAGGTGCTCGAGAAATACACCTTCTATCGCTCCACTCCCCTCGTAAGAGCCTACGAGCTGGAAAAGGCGCTCGACACTCCGGCACACATATACTTCAAAAACGAGAGTACCAACCCGCTGGGCAGTCATAAGATCAACTCCGCCCTGGCACAGTGCTACTACTGCAAAAAGCAGGGCGTGACAAATGTCACCACCGAGACCGGTGCCGGACAGTGGGGTGCAGCCTTGTCGTACGCGGCCAAGGTGTTCGGCCTCGAGGCAGCCGTATATCAGGTGAAGATCTCGATGATACAGAAACCCTACCGCGGATACATCATGCGTACCTTCGGTGCACAGCTTGAGGGCTCTCCCTCGATGTCGACACGTGCCGGAAAAGATCTCATCAACCAGGATCCAAACTACTCCGGATCACTGGGATCGGCAATCTCTGAGGCTATCGAACTGGCGATGACGACCCCTAACTGTAAGTACACTCTCGGTTCGGTGCTCAGTCATGTAACCCTTCATCAGACAATCATCGGTCTTGAGGCAGAGAAGCAGATGGAGATGGCCGGTGAATATCCCGACATGGTAATCGCATGTTTCGGTGGCGGAAGCAACTTCGGTGGCATCGCTTTCCCCTTCATGCGCCATAATATCAAAGACGGCAAGACGACAGAATTTATCGCAGCCGAGCCCAACAGTTGTCCGAAGCTGACCCGCGGTGAGTTCCGTTACGACTTCGGCGACGAGTCGGGCTACACCCCCCTGCTGCCGATGTTCACCCTCGGTCATGACTTCCACCCGGCAAACATCCATGCCGGAGGTCTCCGCTACCACGGTGCCGGCACGATAGTATCGCAGCTCATCAAGGATAAGATGATGCATGGTGTCGACATTCCCCAGTTGGAGTCGTTCGAGGCTGGTATGCTCTTCGCCCGTACAGAAGGTATCATCCCGGCTCCGGAGAGTTGTCATGCCATTGCAGCCACAGTACGCGAGGCAAAGAAGTGCAAGGAGGCAGGAGAGAAGAAGACCATCCTCTTCAACCTGTCGGGCCATGGTCTGCTCGACCTCACGGCCTACGACCAGTATCTGCACGGCGACCTGCGCAACTACGATGTGTCGGATCAGGAGATAAAGAAATTCCTGGAGTCCGTGCCTGAGGTATAATTCATCCGATTAAGGTATGGATATCGAAAAGATAAGACAGAGTCTGAAAGGTAATCAGGGAATGAAACGATTCCTTGATTACCTTATAATGAACCAGCGCGACGCCCGGCCGCGATGGTATATCCGCATCCTGGCCCCCCTTTACCAGCACCGGGGACGGGGCAGCAAGATTTACCCGAGCGTGAGGATGGACACCCCACCCTACCGCCGTTTCTCCCTCGGCCGCCGGTCGGTGATAGAGTCTTTCAGTTGCGTGAATAATGCCTGCGGTGATGTCGTCATCGGAGACAATACCCGCGTGGGGCTGCACAATACCGTCATCGGCCCCGTCAGCATCGGTAATAATGTGAACATAGCACAAGGAGTTACGATTACGGCTCTGAACCATAACTTCGCCGAGAAGGACAAAAAGATCGATGAACAGGGAGTGAGCACCAAGGCAATCACTATAGGTGACGATGTTTGGATCGGGGCGAACGTAGTTATATTGCCCGGTGTGAGCATCGGCGAACATTCTGTTATCGCGGCTGGTGCCGTAGTGAGCCGCGACATACCGCCTCACTCACTTGCTATGGGGATTCCCGCGACAGTGAAGAAAGAGATATAAAATCGGTATTTTATTTGTTCCACATCCCACAGTTAGGGCATTTTCCCTTACTGTGCAGTTTTGTGCCGCAATTTCCGCAGATATACTTGCAACGGCTGAAATTCCAATATCTGTAAACCGCGAATACGATATAAGCTATCAGCAACAGATATCCGACATAGTATAACGTGCAGATAGAAAAGACGATATAGTCGATGGCGCAGACACCTGCCAGTCCGGCGAGATAAAGCACGGCATCACCTCCCTTGAGACTCTTCCTGACATCATCGAAAGAGGCCAGTCCCACAATCAGTATAGCCCATACGGAAGCAAGGAAGATGCCCAGTATCGGCGGTACGGCGAAGGGATTAAGCGTGGGATGGAAATAGAAATGGCGCCACGTCTCGGGCACGAAATTCTGTATCGAAGCATAGAGAGTGGCACTCGAAGCCACGAGAAGAGCCAGCAGAGTGGGATAAAACGACGAAATATCATTGAAATGCACGATGTAAGACCCCATCCTCGCCAGTTTCCGCATCAGGTAAGCGATGCCGATCACCGCCATGATTACCATGAAGATGAGAAGATGAGTGTTGGAGAAGAAATCGATAAACTGTGATATAGGGTCGGCCGGAACAACCTTGG
>Ga0065711_1032134_pt1 | contig 27940 bp, 11 predicted proteins | sample Hoacrofraction12_FD_59098 | JGI IMG/M metagenome (GOLD analysis project Ga0065711, IMG submission 59098) | Hoatzin crop microbial communities from Cojedes, Venezuela - Epithelial fraction 12 v2 (version 2) | ecosystem: Host-associated > Birds > Digestive system > Esophagus > Crop | place...
CCCCCCCCCCTTTTTTTTTTGTAGTGCAGTGAAGTATATACCGTTGTTGGTTTGGAAGAAATTGGTATATGGGAAATGGCTCATATACCACATGAAAAATAATTTTGAGGTAGGTCATAATTTATTTGGGCTTTCTGAAGTCTTTGAATTCATCGGTTAGCAGCTGTATGCTTAAAGCACAGAAAAGACAGCTAAACTGATGAACCTGTGACCATTTATTGTAGCAGAAGTACTGAAGTGCCTTGTGGCTAAAGCTGGCAGGCCAGTTTTGTCTGGCTAGGAAGGGCTGAGAATAGGAAGCTGGTTTCCATTCTGGTTTCCCTGAGGAATGTGTGTGTTTTGGCTTCAAAGAAGGCAGGGAGTAGACCCAGAGCTTTTGCCTTGTGTTCAGGAGATGTCCCACTTCCCTCTTGCCTGCTAACTTGTTAAACTTGCCCAAGGATGTTTCCTGGGGCATAAAAGGGCTGCAGATTTGCCTCCTGGCACTGGCTTTCTGTAGGAGCTTGTCCAGCACCTTTTCTGCTCTTGTGAGACAAGGCTTTGTGAGACATGCAGGTCCCTGCAGGACTTGTGGATGTTTAATTTTGACAATGTGAAATGATGGGTTTGCATTCAGTGCCTTTGCTGAACTACCACTGATGCAAACTGCCTCCACAGAACAAGCCCGATGTAAACTTTTCTTAAAGGACTGAGGAAAAGAATGTTGGTTTCTGGCAGTGAAATGCTGTATTTATTTTAGACATCTTGGTGTATGAGAGAGGAAACTAATCTGATTAGCACATTTGCTAGAGAAAGGAACCAATGGGAAGGTGAAAATATTAATAAAAGATAGAGTTGATTTATAACCAAACTGGCCTTTAAATTTGCAGTATATGCTGTGAGAACATGCTTATATAACCTCTATTTCTATTCATAAAGGTTTATGTGGGTCTATATTGAATTATGCATTTAAAATTAATCCAGTGAGGCAGCCCACTGAGATGCCACTTCTCATTTAGTAACTGCATTAAGGACTTTGTGCTTCATTTAGAAACTGTGAGAAGCTTGCTTTGTGCTGTGGAGAGGAACTGGCCTGCCAGATTCAGACTGGCTATTATAGGGGGTTTAAAACAACCATCTCTCTGTCTCTCCCTTTCCGAGTTACCAGTAAAACTCTATTCTTGACTCGTGTGACCCGACTCATGCAGCTTGGCTGAACCTGACAAACCCAACCGACTTGTGTCAGATTCTTAGAAGAGATTAATGAAGTTTTTCTTCAGGGGTTGGGAACAGCTGATTCTGCCTTTGCAAGGCTGCAGGGACCCAGAATGAACAGACACACACATTACATTTTTATACCAGCAGCTGTAATTAAAGTTTATTAAGTGTCTTGTTTGTGTAGTTTTCCAGTTCCTCAGACATTGCAAAAGGGTCAAGAGCTCTTCTAGATGTTAATGTGAATTTTGTTCTAAGAAATCTTAGGCTGTTAGCTCTTCGTATCTGCATTCTCCAGTGTGCAACTCGGCTTCTAAAATGGCTGCAAAATGGTATTGTGAGGCTCTCTGTTGTGTCTGAATTAAACTTCTTTAGCTTAAAAATAAAAGCGTAGCAGTTCTACGTATTCACACTGTGATATAAAATACAAATTGAGATATTTACATGGCCTCATTCATCACCAAAAATTACTTGTTTTGGGAGTGACTGCCTTTATTGACTCTGGGCAAACCTGTCATCTTCCTATTCTGCTTTTGGCTGTTATTTTTTTTATTATTAAGATAGTGCTTTGTGGCCTTAGTTTTAAAAAAATTGCTAAATACCTAACAAGCCTTTCAGTTTGTATTTCTCATTCTGTGAACTGTGCTCATACTGCCAAAGTATTCAGGTGTCTCCTGATATCCGAGAAGTTCATTTCGTGAATGCTGAAACTGAAGAAGTTTGCTCTCATACAGTTGTGTACCTTCTCTTCTGTATTTCCCACCGCATCTGTGCCCTGTCCCTTGTGCCGTCCACTCCACATTGCAGCTAGTCCAGTTTCAAATTTGAAAGGAGGTAGTCGAAAGCTCACAAAAATTGGTTAAAAATCAGCCACCTGGTTCAAAACTTATCAGAGATGGTGGACAGGCAGTAGCATACTGTAAGTGAAGCTTCCACAGAAAACCAGGCTAAAAGTATTAATAGTTCTAAGAAGAACATTCTCTCGTTTTTGCATGCTGTCTCCATTTACAGTCAGCAAACAGAACAACTTGTTTGGTTTGTTGCTTTATTTTTGTGTGAGAGAATTAATATGTATGATTTACTAGAGGGAAGCTAAGTTGAAGAAAAGGATTTTTGTGTAAGTACAGAAAGTACTTAGTCCCCTGATCATTTTTATCTGCTAAGGGATTAAATTCCATAGTCTAGATTTAGCTGCTATAAAAATTTTGTCTCTCGCATGTATGACTGTGCTGTATTAGGTGAGAGTTTCCCTGCTGCAGGGTGTCATGGAGCCAGTCCCAGAGAGGACTTTGAGTCTCAGGGTAGACACTTTAAATGAGATCAGTAGGTAAGGTAAATAACATTTATATATAGTGACCTTATTTTAAAATAGTCTTGCCTTTACCAGATCTGCGACGAAATTAAGGCTGATATATTCTCAAAGTTATTTAGGTGTCTTATTAATGCAATGGAGAACTGGATGTTTGAGTATTTGGGGGTCTGAATTTAAGTTAGAAAACAATGAACGTCTTGAGGAAAATATTATCAATTATTAAAATAGATGAGAAACATCTTTCTTTACGTATCAGCATTTTAAGGACCCTTATAGGTTCATTTGTGTTTAGATTAAGGGTAAATAAGAGCATAAAATTAAATGTCCATTTTAATATGTGAGAAGCAACTGGTTGCATAACTGTCAAGTTATGAAACCTATATTTTTGTCCTCTGCATCCTGAACATCTGTGACCTATATTTAATTGCAGTTTTCATCTTCAATTTGAAGAAACAATGTTTAGCCTGAAGACAAAAGTGATCTGTGTAGTGAAATCAGCTAAACAGTGTGGTCGAGTCTCACTTGCTAACAGACAAGGCATTTTTATAGATGTTCTAATTTAGAAATTGTATTCATTTGATAGTTTAAATACAGTTAAGAATACTCTAGTGTTCTGAGCAACATGAAGCATGGAAGTATTAAGACCTAGAGGGACTGTAACTAAAGAGGAACAGGTGCATAAGGATAGAAATGTAGGGCCATATTGCGGTATCAATTTTTAAGCAGAAATCCATACTGATTCCAGTAGGGAGTCATTCTGATGAAATATTGATGAAATGATGTGATATGGCCCATGGGCAGGAAATAACGAAATGTGGAAAGTAAAGCAAGCCAGTACAAGTAGGGAAAAGAATATGAAATGCAGAACCAAAGGGAATGAGCAACCGCAGAAGTAATATTCCTGAAAAATCTGGAGAATGATGAAGAAAGTTCTATGCCACACATTGAGTGGCAGTGTGCTGTATCTCATCACCTTTCACGTAGCTGTGCCATGCTGCCAGAGAGCTTCAGCCCAGATTTGCAGCTGCAATCTGTATTTTGCTGTTGGTCCATATAATGGACGTGATGAGATTTCTGTTTCAGTCAACCTCCATTTTTTGACTTGTAATTCAAATCCAAATGCTAATCTGCATTTGTGACTCAGAAATCTCTAAGCAGCATCCTTATCATAGAGGAAAAAAGATGGAGCCTTCATGTAGAAATAGAAAGGTGAGGTTTGAAGGATATTCATTAGTCTTTCAAAATGCCAGTAGTCAAAAACTTCTGAAATGTTTGCATTCAGTTTGCTTCCACTTCATTGTAGCTGTTAAATTCCAGGTCTCATTAGGCTTCTTATCCCACATCTGGGTTAGAAATCAAGACGTCTGCAAGGGTACACTGATGAAAACAAGACAAGTCATGCAGCTTTAGTTTTAAAACGAATTCTGTTGTTTGAAGTAAATCTTAGATGGGGTTCACAGGTACAATCCTGATGCAATATTTTGTGTTAAAACTACAGTTTGCTCCAAATATGGTATGATTTATTTCCACAGAGGTAAGGAATTCTAAACCTCCAGTTTCTGCCTGCACATCTCGTAAAATAGATCAGTGGTCTGTCTGTCTTTGGACAGGCTGTTCAGTAATGAAGGCTTGTTTGTAGCCATGGCATTGAAGAGCCTCATCAGCTAGGTATCCCAGTTAAGTGAATTGAAGGTGGAAATATTTCCATCTATTATTAAAACATAGCTGTTACTAGTTTTCTGCCAGAGACATATTACGTATTTTATTTTGAGAGTTTTCTAACAGACGGCCATTCATTTTCCCACGTTGGATGTGTGGATTAAAAAGAACACAAAAAAGAAACCCTCAAAACATACGTCAATGATACATACACGTTTATGCAGCCAGCAGTTCCCTTATTTAAAAAGAATGCTCTAAGAATTAAATTTCATAGTTTTCTGAAATAGCGAGGACATTTAAAGAGCATCTGTGGCTTAGTCTGAGTAAGTTTGTTCTGTAAATTGCTTGAAAAGAAAACAGGCTCTTCGTAGGTATTGCAACAAATTGTTCCCAGCACTTCAGCTTAATACACTAAATGAAAATGCAGAGGAAGCAACACAATATTGGATGAACCTGTTTCAGAACATTGGCTCAGGCCACAAAGCAAGTAATTAACAAGCTGAATGAAGCATTTAAGCCCACGCCTTATCATTTATGTAACTAACCTTTGAGTTTTGGACGCACTGGTATGCTGCAGTGAAGCCTACACAGTGTTTCTTTTATGTGTGTGTATTGAGCAAATGGGAAATGCATACCCTGCCATTTGTTTTTCACATTTTCAGCACTTATCAGAGTTCTCTGGCTGAGTGATCTTATATTGCAAAATGTACGCCTCTTGGTCCTTTTTTCTGTAGTGCAGTATAAATCTAGATAAGTCTCAGCCTTGTTATGTGTGTGAGGGGGACATATTCTACTTTTAAGGGTGCTTTTGGGCTTGTTTAAAGCATCATTAGTAGCACTAGAAAAGAATTAATTGAATGCCACTTTTCACCAAAGAAGTAAGCAACAAAAAGAATGGCAGGAGATGCTGCAAACACCTTGTTTATGGAGGCAGCCTTCACAAACAGCTCTGAAAAATGAAACAAGAATGCTGTGAACCGAGGAGGTCTGAAAAGATGTAGTTTCCATCCTTGTAACACATCTGTTTTTCCCATCCTGAGAAATGTTGGGCGTGTTAGGAATAGTGAGACTGCTGGTGACAACATTAGCTTCCTATAGAGGAACTGAGATTTCAGTGGAGTGTAACATCACCTCTGCACTTGGGGAATGAGTCATTTGCCTATTAATGCTCTCACTTTCGTCTCTCCCTCCTGTTCTTTTCCCCATCACTTTATAACCAGACTTATTTGGAACTCTTGTAAGACAAACACCATTTCTCCTTGGCGGGAGGGAAATAAAATAGCATACTTAACATGCTTACATAACAGACTGCTACGCATGCCTAAAATGAGGTCATTTTGACTAATATATTTATCTGGTGTGCACCTGTAACAGGAGATGTAATTGTGATTGAAAGAGCACCATTTTATTTAGTCTCTTTGCAATAGTGTTTAGTTTTTGTAAGTAGTATCTCCAGAATTTAGGGGGGGCTATTTGTTAGTTAATGTGATAATTTGTGCCCTTGGGCTATGGTCCCAGCCCTCCAAACCTTGGAAAATCTCTAAAGTGTGGAAACACAACTTCCTTTCTCTCTTCTTTCCTCTGCTGGAAGTTAGGTAAGAATTCTGCAATAAAGATATTTATTAGATGTAATCCCATAACATATACATAGAAGCAGGAAAGAAAACAGAGGCAAACTGTGGAACTCCTGAAAGTTGAAGATGTTGCTGGATGATGGAGAAAGTAGAAAGACAAGAGATGAGTGATAAAGCCAGTTACAGTGGGCTGGGAGAAAAAGCTGAGCAGCATGCTGCAAATGGCTCTGGTATCATCTATTGGAATGAGAGAACCGGTCGGAGCTGCTTTTGGAATACAAGCAGATGTATTTTTCTTTTGGGATGTTGAATTGCCATTCTTCAAAGTTCTGACGCATCCGGTTCTATTTCGGTTTGATGACTCCTAACTAGACATGTTAGGCGGCTGCTGCTCAGAAGCCAGCATTTAAAAACACTGTGTTTTTCTGTTCTACTCTTTCTGGCAAAAAGCTCGTTATCCAAGTGCTTGCTCTAACCTTTAGTTACCCTGGTTGCATAAGTGGAAAGCAGCATCCCACCATGCACTTCTGTGACCCAGTTGTGCCTTTCCACTAGTGACTTTATGAGTTATGAAAGGTGTGTCTGACAAACTGCTGCAGAAACATTTACTCTACTGACCCCGATTTCCTAAATATTATATAGTCATCATTCACTAAGGACAGAAAAACAATGTAAAAGCTTGTGAAAATACCCTAATTCAGCTATGTTGAAAATTGTGTATGCTCTTTAGCCTTATTAGAGCTTGGGCTTCTCATTGATAGAACATACTTGCAGAAACCACTTTTCAATCATAAATGCTTCGGTAATCTTGCCAAACAAATTTTAGATGGTACACTCAGTACTAATAGTCACAGTACAAATCATTGACTCATCCAAGGAAGAGCCGGAATAAGAATTGCTTTGTTGAACTACCTTACAGTCTAAATTGTGATGTTCAGCATTCACATATTCTAGACTGTCTGCAGACTTGCTAAAATCCTTCCACATTATTGTGTCATCTATTACCGTGTATGCTACTCGTGATAAAACCTCCATGTGGATGAGACTGAATTTCTAATATGTCACGCAGAGAAAACTATGTATTACTAGCATGCATTACTTTCACAAAATCTTTCTGTAGCTCATAGAAAACACAAAAAAAAGGCATGTGCTTGGTTTTCTTTTCCATCACATAACATACCATAAGTCAGTTACGTAAATAAAGTCACTTACATAAATAGCTTAATTCTCCTTTCATTTATGGCATTATAAATCAATAGCAGAGCTACTGAAACAGAAGATGTTACACTGGCATAAAACCAGTATTGACAGCATACTCAGGCTTTCATTATATAGATTCTATCAGCCAGCAATTTTTCTGCTTTAACACTGTGAAAGCCATCCTATGATAACATGTGAACTGTTCAGTACGTGGCAGCTGAAGGCTAGTCTTCATAGCAAATCTTGCTCTGTATGGCAGTGCTCTGCTTTTCAGGTAGCCTCTGCATATTGATTTTTGGTATCGATATATAATTTATCTGGTTAGTTAAAAACATAACATTTGTGCTAGAGAAGGCCTGATGACATTACTGTTTATTAGTGAGCGTGACTTAATCTGTGCTTCTGTTGTGTAGCTTTTGGAGAACTTGGGATTAGTGACTGCTTATAAAAATCTGTTTGAAAATTCAAAATACATTGAAAAAACCCCAAGCTCGGCCCAGCAATAGCTTAGTAATGCAGTTTCTATTATTCCTTCATCTGTACATGTGGCCAAGAGGATGACAGATAGCATACTTTACATTATTATTGATTGCAAGTAATATAAAGACCAGTCAATCCAGGACTGCTATAGCAGAGGCTCCATAACTGTTAGACTAAGCTACATGTTTTGAACATAAAAATGTTGCTGTACCTTTCACTCAGTCAAACAGAGAACCACAGCGCATTAAGAGATGGTCCAGGATTTTGTAGCATCTCATTCACAGAATAAAATGCGTATTACAGCTGAATGCCAAAATTTTCAAGGCTGTGGCAGGTAACAGCCAGGAGCTGTCGAGTGGCATGCCCTTCCCCTCGCTCAGCACAGCCCACAGTCCTGATCCAAGCCCCAGTGAAGTCAGCGCAGGGAACTGTGTTGGGCAGCAAAGGCTGACTGGAACAAGTAGTTTCCCTTGAATTGCATTATGTGATAGAGATCATGAGCAGTTTTGGATGATTATTTTAATATGAAGCATTATGTAAGTGTAGATGACTTTAGAATATCTCAAATATCATTTGAATAAATCTGTGTAGGTACACTGTTATAAAATGAGAACACAGTGAGCAAGCAGTTGGGAAATAATTTGCTATCCTATATTTGGTTTAAATTTCCTCTGCTTTATATTGCATCTAAACCCCACTTTTTTTATAACCATTCTTAAAGCTTCCAAAACTAAAGTCATTACTTTAAAGGAATAGTTTAAATCAACATATTCCCAAGCAAAGCTTCAGTTTTGAGTATCTACTGCTTCCTGATGGAAAAGCACTTCAGCCAAAACACTTCCTCTACTCGGACACAAGCGCATTGTGTTATAGAAAACAGCAGTCTTGACATAATTAGTTGTTGGCTTACCATATACAGTCTTAGCCTGTGCCCTGGATTCTAAAATAAATACAGGGCCTGAACAAGCTTACATAAGAGACCAGCAAGCCAACCTCCGCTACCAGAGGTGGCTGGGACTTGGGCAGCAGATCACATGCATGCCCCATCTTCCTTAAACAGGGCAAAAGGAGCAGTCCATACATCTGTAATTTCTAAAAATTTTGGCAACTCTTAGACATAAGATATGGGGTCACTCTCAACATTAGGCTTATGAATAAAACTATTCTCTAGCTTTTCCTATGAAATTAAGGAATTTGAAAATCTTATGGAACTTCTTGTAAAGGAGTCTTCACTGAAAATAGTCCTTTGATTGCCTCACAGATGCAGGTCCATCCTCACCTGAGACTAAGTGGAGAGGTGGCCTGGTTATAGTTTTAAATCACAGAAACCTGTAAAGGAAACAGTAATGCACGAGAGGTACTGAAATCCAGAGAAGTGCCCGGTAGTGCTGTAAGCCAGGCCCTCTTCAGCTCCCATTATTCTTACTTTACTACAGCAAAGAAGAAAAAAAGCACTTGCTGTCCTTCACAAATGAGGAGGTTTGGACAACTTCATTTCTATGGTTTGGTTCCTTCATATCAAGCGTTGTTGTGTGACTGCAGGATCTAGGATTCGTTCTTCCTTTATCTAAAGCACCTAAAAAAGCAGATCCTGTGTAATGTTTGTTCAGCTCTGTAGTTCTTTGTTATGCAAGCCAAAGAGTAAAGAACACAAAAATTTTAATTAGCAAACAACTCTCCACATAGACTTTGTTGGTACAACATAGTTATAAGTACATCTACAAACACATACAGGTTCTTTGGACTATGATTTTTTAAAATATGACAATGTGAACAAATCTGAAAAAAACAAATTACTTCAACCTTATGTAGAGGTAGCTGAACAGCACTCTGTTCAGTGATATGAGAATATAACTTAAGTTGCATTTCAAGTTCATTACAGTGCACAAAAGGATGTTTTACAAACAAATGGAATATACAAGTCCACAAAACTTTTTTATTTAAAATGGCTTGATAGATTTATTTCTGGCACTCTTGTAACCACATAGCTTGATGGTATTAAATTGGACAAGTATATGGTGCCAAATTAAGACATCTCACACAGTCTTTTGCTCCTCAATTTTTTACTTCTCCTGTTCCTCACCAGGGAATTATAGAAGCTATTACATTGTTTTTTGCTACACTTCTGCTCTGTAAACCTTTGTCCTGGCAAATTCAATGTAAAGATTTAAAGGTGCTTATGTTTATATTTATAAAATATATGGCTATGACTATTAAAAGCTCAAGAATGGCAATAACAGAATACAGGCACTTCTATGTGAGGGTAACTTTAGACCTTATGAAACTCCAACATTAGTAAGCACTTCACAGGATACCTGGGTGAGTAAGTCAACATAATAGTTCAGTTTTTATTATCCACCATTTTAATCCTGTCTAATCAGATTAGTTTCTTGTACCCAGACAATATTTATTTAGCAAAGTGCTTCACAATAGTGACTTTGCTGAAACTACCATTTTTCTGTAGCTGTAAGACTTTCAGTGATTTACTGGGCTTTGGAGGAAAACCCAGATCCTAAACTATGTGCTGCACCAGTTACAAGTTAGGTTGTGAAGCTGATAAATTAAATGAGAAGAAGCAGGGGTTGAGTTTGTTTGATGTAGGACTAGGGGAAATGGGGAGCACTACCCTAAGCGCATATAGTTCTGTTGGGTTTTATACACAAAAAGCCTAGTTAACCTACACTTTTTAAAAATAAGAGTTTGTGAACATGTTCTCCATTCCTAAACACTGTATTTAAATATAACTCCTGGCTATCGCTAATTTAAACACCAGTAAAACTTCAGCACCAAGTAGAAATCATTAAAAGACCATCTAAAACAAAACTTAATTTTATAAAGCTCTTTCACTACAGCATAGATTAAGCCAGACCTGCTACATCCAAATCCACATGATTTTTTTAAGATTAAAATAATCTTTGGATTGAGAAATCCATTGTTCAGGTGTTCTGTTAGGAAGTAGTCACACGGGACAGAAGGACAGGTCAAGCAATAGGTCAGCCGTTCAGTATGACAGCTGGTATCTCTTACTGCTACAAGGTAATGGAAGCTAAGATAGCAGCACTTAAAATAACGCAAGAACTTTTACAGCTAACACTAGAATGTCGCCTAAGACTTAGCACGATAATAGCCTATCACACCATTTTATCATTTCATTATTAAACCTACTGAACTACTTTCCACAACTGTGTCCAAGCTGACTGTCAGGGTTCATGACTTTTCCCCTGATTAATCCAGTCCTGTCTCAGGTTTATTTTCAACCAAGTCATGCTAGCCAAGGTAACAGCTATTTTCATGGAAATATATCCCCTTAAGTTACTGCTACACAAAGGAGCATGTAAGACAAAGAAAAGTTATTATGAGTGTCACAAGTCTGTCTACATATGGGAATAAAAAATTAGTATTACTTCCTGCAGAAAACTTCTGTCTTTAATTAGAAGACATATAATGTAGATGCACAGAGTTTTTGAAAGGTGATACAGCCAAGTTTTTGTTATTTATTTGAATGCATTTTGTTAAATACTTCATTTACAGAAAAGTGAAGAAATATGTCCTGGTTTTGGTTAAAACAGAATCTGTTCTCTTTCTCTCAAAATGAACAAAACCGTACCTTACAAACACCAAGTCTAAAACTTTCACAAAGCCTCTGGGAGACGGCTAGGCGATACTGTCCAGGAGACTGGCACTTGCTCAGTTACGGTTTGATCTATTCTTGGTTCCCTCTCCAGCCCCATTACAGATGACTTGCTTTTTGTATTTTCCCCCCTTTTATTTTTTCAAAGGGGGACTGATCACATTTCCTTGGAAATAAAAGAAATTGCTGTGGATTTTAGTAATCCTAACTCAGTGATCTAGGATCCATGGAAACTGACTGCTCTGAAGGGCGAGCAAGAAGCCTGTGCATTACTTGTGCCCTCACAAAGATTAATCCATACTTCAGGCCACACAGAGAATGCAAGTTTGAGTCATGACTTTTTATAAAAAAATCTGAGCAAGACTTGTTATGGGACTGGATTTGGTGTCTAGAAAAATGTGAAAAGCTTAAATAAAACACTCCCCCAATTAGTATTTTATCTGATCAATACTGTTTCTATAATTAAAGTGAATGAATTTTAAAATCTGTTGAGCTGTTTATTCATGACTGTAATAAATGTTGCATTTACATCCTTGTACTGATTAATGCAACTAAAAAAATCAGGAATACTGTGGCATAACTGGAAGATCTTTTGGTTTTTAAACCTCATTACTGAAACTTCACCTTCTCAACTCACTGAAGGCTAAGGCTACTCCTTGTCCAGCTTTTCCTGGACACATTTGTGTTCTCTAGCAAAGTTCTTTCTCAATATTTATTTTTTTTTCTTCTGGTGGAAATTTGCAGACTTTAGCCATTAATCTAAGCTGTGTGGCCATACAGCAGTCCCAGACAGAATGCTACTGTACATGTACAGATCAACTTTTTTCCTGATGTGTTCAACTGTTGTGCATATGCAGATCAGCTGTATGCATTGACACACCGTAGGTCCAGTGTTTCCCAGTTGCAACAAACACACTGGCTGTTCATGATACAGGGCATGTACATGGGTTTCTGCTTAGGAAATTCTGGCAGCTTTACTCAAGGCTAATAGAAAAGGCAATACTCACTTTTAAAATCAAGGATTCTTTCCATGCCAATTTCTAAATCAACAAAATAGGCAGAATATGAGTATGTAGAAGACACAGCATGCAGGAAAAAAGAACAATGAGGTCAGTGAGAAAACAGTTGAAAATAGATATTTAAGGTCCTTTTCTCACAGATAAGGGTAAAACAAACTTACAGCTTTGTTTTCTATAGGAGCTTTTGGTATGCAATAATACATAATGGTTTAAGGAAGAATTGCATTTAATGCAGCTTCGCTTCCGAACAAGTAGAAATCACTTGGTATTGACTGATGAAGACAAATGCCAGAGCAGGTATCAGTCACCATACACTTGTTATTGTTCAGAACACGTATGTATTTCCATACATTGTTTACAGAGAAGCATGTCAAGTACCACCTATGGAAGAAGTGCAGTGACCTAGCAATATGGAAATAAGCTGTAGCATTTCTAGAGTAGCTCAGTGCAAACACAGGATACGTATTCCATTTGCATCACAAGATTGAAACATGTTTGTCTTCCATTTGTTTCTTTAGTACCCTTATGGAAAATTTCTATAGAATTTAACAAGGGAAACAAAGGTAGTTTTATGGAAACTTAAAAGTATGGAAATTTCTTTCAACTAATAAATACTTCTGATGAGATGATGATGGAAAAAACACATGGAAAACTGACATTAAATTCTACTGCATTTTTCCATAAGGGCATGGAATGCCAAAGAGTGCTAACAAAGAAATTTGTAACATTCCACAACATTCTCAATTTGTTTTTGGTTGTTTTTTTTTTGCCATTGAAAAGGACAACAGCAGCTTAGAATAAAAGGCCCAGTTCTGCTTACACTGAAATCAGTGAAAGTCAAAGTCAGATGGAGGCCAGATCAGTCCCAGAAAGTGGTACGCTGAAAGCAAAAAAAAAGCAGCAAAACAAGAATATGAACTGGTTTTGATTTTTTTTAAATCAACAAGATACTTTCTATTCTCATTTCTGCCCTATTTTTACCTGCTTTATAAGCTAGAAGTAATCATGCTAAGAGTTGATGTAAAAAACCACAACAAAATCCCAAAAAACTATGGAGAAACCTACAAAGAAATGACACCAGTACTTCCAGTTTTCTTTAGGAGAAGCAACTTTTCATATATTGTGGCTCTTTCTTTGCATTAGCCATTATCCATTCTTGCAAGAAAGAGTTCAGATATAAATTCAACTCCAAGTTATTCTTCGTTCTGTGAAAAAATAGGGGATTGATCCTTCCGTCACCACTATGGCCAATTCCCACTGACATCAGCTGATCAAGACTTGAATTTACCCAAGCACTTCAACACTCGTGCATAAGGCTAAGCATGTGCTTGACTGCTTTGTGATATCAGGAACCTAGCTGCAAGCAGAGGATCAAGCTCCAACAACCATGCTTGAATTATCTCAGACATAATCTGTGTATTTGAAGACTTCATGGCAGGCTGTTTCGGGGGGGGGAAAAAAACACCTTCTTAGGCTACAGTAGAACAGGGGATAAGTAGAAAAACATTCAAAGTATTTGAACACAAATGTCTGAAAAATTATCAAAGCAGTTGCTTATGCACTGCCAGAATCATCATTTTGCCCCAGTCATAAATATAGGGTAAAAACACTATAAATAAATAGAACAGCTCACTTTCCTTTAAAGAATGAACACATAAATAATATACATTTTAAAACAAAAAATCATAGTGCAAAAATAAATTAAATGGAAGTTGTGAACATTATTTTACACAATGCTATATAAAACCTGAACCATTTGCAATAAAAGACTTTGCAGTTCACTGAAATAATGCATTAACATTATTATTTCTGCTTCACATTAAACTGCACAGTTTATCCTTTATCCACTAAAAAATAAAAATAAATAAAAAAACCTCTTAAGTTTAAAAGGTTTATGGCAAACAAGATCACTTTTTGTTCTATCACATTTGTTATTAATTTAGCAGTGCAGTGATTAAATAATCATCTCAGAGTTCCAAATGGAAACTACTGAAGTATCCATAAACATCCCTTGCTCTTTATAACTCATTTTCTTTGAAATTCAGGCTTGAAACAAATCTGTAAGACATTATTGCAGTTAGATGAAGCTACAGGAGACAGTCAAGTAACTGTGGGAGACTTCACAGCTCTCCTCACCATCACCGTGATCTTGTACGAGACATGAATGTAAGGACACGTCTGATGCCATTCAAGCGGTCTTTGAGGGATTTCATGGCAAGGAAAGGGAGCTGAGCTCTGTTCTCAAGTGGAAGGACAGCTAAGACCCACCAGCACCATGCTGGCCCATTAGGGCTAGCCTGCAGTAAGGAGAAAAAAACCCAGAAGGTAGGATAAATATAGATGGTATGATCTTGGTATTGAAGATTTAACTTTGAAAACATAGTATTTTGATAGCAGTCTAGCAAGGAGGTCAGTTCATTGCCAACTTGTAATTACAGGCTGGCTTGAAACAAGTTACAACCAGTTGCACCTTTCCTAAAAATAAGATGTTGAAGCCAGAAGCAAGATGCATTTCTACTTCTAGTAACAGTTTGTAGGCTGGGCCTCCTAGATTTTTTTAAATGTATTTTGTTCCCATGTTGTTATTGACTCAATTCTATTTTCTCTCAGTCATTTAATTGGGGAAGTAGAGTAGGCAAAAAGGCATTTAAGTCTCCTGGGATTAATACAATCGGTCAAGTAGTCTCAGGAAGTTACCAACATTAAATACGAGCTTTTTGTTTGCACCTGTGCTACCAGTGGTGTATGCAACATAACTTGGATACTTAGCTTATTCAGGATAAATAAACAATATTCATATTTTCATCTTAAAACACAACACCTCTCCCAGCTTATCGGATATCCCGGCTATTTCAGTCGCTAGAAGTTACATAAGCCACTGATTCTGGATACCTGCGGGTCAGGATCCTTAGCTGGCATCGGACCAAAATGACTGAGAATTCGACTTTTGAGTGCTTGCTTGAGGGAGTTAAACCACATATATGCCTGATCATAGACTGAATCATGGAGAACGAGTAATGCAGCATACTCTTGTCCTTGCACCTGAAATGAGGAAAGAGGGGTGGAAGGTTAATGTTAGTCCAGCCTGCACACTGGGGAAGGCACATTAATTTTTAGGATTTTCTGGGGTAGGGGAAATGAAAAGAAAGAAAAGCACGCCAAGAGAGTTCTGGGATAAATCCTGAAAGCCAGGTTGGTGTCCCCACTCCTGGCCATCCCCACCCCCCATCCATCAATTTCTTCACTTTCTTACCCTATATTCTAAACCAAACGTACCTGTTTTCAGAAGCAGCACTTTCTGGATTGCTGTAAGAAAAAAACCTTTACACAAACATCATAGAACATAGAAGAGATTATGCAAAGCTTTTTTAAAAAAAAAAAAAAATTTAGCAGCTCTTCAGCATAGACATTTTATCTTCCCATTGTATACCAAAAGCTCATACATCACCCAGAATATTTTGACTATCTACCTATATATATTTTAATAAGAATTCATGTAAATAATTTTGAAGGTGTAGTGGACCCAGTCCTGCTCCTTCTTACCAGAATGGAAGTTTTCTAATTGGCTTCCATGCAAATGGAAGCAGATTCCCCCCCAAGTTTATAAGATTCCCTTATAAACTGCAGTTATTCTGTCTAGAAGAGTGGTCAGATCTCATCTTGGATTCACTTAATTTTGTCTTCTGCTGAAAACCTCTAGGAAAAACACTCTTCAGTATATGGACGGTGTGTGTGCATTGGTAACTTATGTTTCCCATCTTTAACCATGAGCAGTTAGTACATAGCACAAATTTGTTTTACCAGAAACTGTTCTACAAAAAAAAGAAGTCAGCGAAAACACAGGTGCTTAGAATTTCACATGTAATACGGTTTAAACGAAACATTTCTAAGTTTACCTTTTGATCCTCAATGTATTCGATATCCGCTGTGTTATAGCCATCGCGCTGGCTGTGCTGTATCACCTTAAACCTCCTCTTGCCGATACTGTCTACAACAGAACGACCATCAGCAAAGAATTCAACATTTCTTATCTCCAGAATGCAACCATAATCTGCAAACCTATTGAAATCAGAACAAAAGCAAATAAGTCTTATTCTCCCCACCCTTAGTTCCACAGAACTGCCATGCAGCCAGTCCCTACCACAAAGGTATTTACCAGTGTCAGCTCATTTCTATTGTTCATAGTACTGACCTGCTGTCCTTCAAATTATTCCACAGTTGTTTTCAAAACTATCAGGAAGATTCAGGCTGTCTAATCTGATTAACCCTAATGGCATGTTTTAGAATACAGAGAGCATCTTGCGAAACTGAAAGTTATACAGCTCAGAAGCACACTTTCTCCATAATTCTAATACGTTCAGTCAATTTGTACACAAGAACAAGTGCAATTCAGATTATTAGAATTATGGAAAGACTATGAGATCCATAAAGAATAAATTTTTCCCACAATTTCAGCAGATTTTACTTTGTAGGTGTGTATTTTGTGTACATCATACTTTTTATGGTGTATACCTACAAGGTAAAAAAAGAAGGGAGGAAAGCTAAATACAGAGACAGACATTAAGGTCAGATTACCTAAGACTGACTGCAAGTGGCTCAACATAAATACTCAGCCAGTCCTCATGAAGGTCCTGTTGTATTTTTGTGGCCTCCACTGTATTCTGAACAGTGAGGATACAGACGTATCCCAATAGCTTAGCTATTCTTTTCATGATTTTAAAAAAAACTAAACCCGCCAACACTCCTTGCTGCCATTTCAACTTGATTTCTTATGCCAAAGCATTTAACAGCAAAACAACAGAAAATACACTTCCTTTTCATATATTACAAGAGGTCTGCAGCTGAACTTCATATAATACATAATAGCTATGTGTGTTTCAAGAAAAATGGGCAGTCATATTAGTGTAGAATCTAAGAGCTCAAGAGAGAAACTTCAGTCTTTTCAGCATCTTTAACCAGCATGATTAGGAAGAAACTTTCTCTGCGGGGAAACTACCACAGATATTACAGCCATGGACCTTTCTGCACCTCTCCAAAGAGATTTGCTCCAGACTGAGTGGGGTGCAGCACATGGTCCGAGCACGCTGCTCACTCACCCCTTCACAGGGTCACTGATGCACATCCCAAACTGTTTGGTGCCAGTCTCCATGCACCTTCGAATCATCAGGCGGTAACATGGCTCAAAGATGTGCAAAGGGCATGGGACCGTAGGATAAGCCATTGTGCAGACAAATATAGGAACATTCTTATTTAGGCTGTAAGAAAGAAAGGACAAATCAGATATGACATTTTACCACACTATTGACACGGTATAAAATATATACCTAAAAAATATATCTAATTTTTTAATTAGAAATTATAACATCTTTAGAACAAAATTCTTAATGGAGTCAGTGAAAACTAAAATTATTTTTCCCCTTATTTGACTAGATATTATGGAAAGTGATATACCACTTACTAGCAGAAGAATTTTTAGTTATGTTTTCTGGTTTTGCTAGTGAGAGCATCAATGCATCTCTATTACTGCTTGCATTTACCTTATTTTCCCTAATCCCATTTCTTCCCTACCCAGTACATTCCAACCCCCAGACTGTGGGACTGCTTCCACCTATTGTCTCACTCTGTGGCTTTCACTGAAGGCTGCGGAAAGCAGCCACATTGCTTTACGACTTGTTTATAAAGCAGCCTTCTGTATTTCTTCTACTTCTGTTTACCGTTTAGCACAGTGTCCAGTTTTTATGCTAACTCAAAGCACAATTCCACCTGGGCCCTGTTGTCTTTGAAATCACATGATACCAAGAAAGAAGCTCTGTCAGCATCTTAGCTTGTGTTCCGCAGCAGCAGGAGCCATTCAGCAGCTAACAGCAGTAGTATTAAAGACTGGGTTTTACATAAATGGATTACATACTTGGAAAGCTCTGCTATTTCCTCTTCATAAATCTTCCTTCTCTCAGTGAGCTCCTCCGGAAGATACTTAGCTATTAACTCCTCCATTAGTACTGTTTTACAGTATTTCCTCACAGCCAAGCACTGCAGTAGAAAAACACACACAAGCAGTTATAGATAACGTCTAGCATTTCACAGTGTACGGTGCCTATGCACAAGGCAGTTATCCGTTAACTCCATTTTCTTATGTCTATAGCAAAAAATGATCTTTTAACCTTGTATGGCCCACTGAAGAGTTGTTTACTGAACTATTCCCTATGTTATGGGCATTATTTTTGACAATCTGTAGGTAACTTCCCAGATTTTCCAAGTAAAGGTCTGGCCCTAAGGTTTGAACAGAGGAGACTATGCTTTCTAAGTCATAAGGGCATTGAAAAAAACCAGATAAAATCACATTTTTCTTAAGTTCTGCAATACTTCTTTTGAGTTGGGAAACCTCAAAGGTTTCTGAAGATGCTGCTTGATCCTGTCCTGTGCCCTTAAATTTATGCTGTGAAAATCCAAGCATCATTACCTCTGATAGCCCTTCCTTGCACAGGGGACATTTTGGGTTGTGATCCAGGCATCTCTCAAGACATTTGAGACAGAAGGTGTGTCCGCAAGGTGTGGTAACAGGTTCATAGAAGAGCCTGGATTGGAGAATCCAAAAACAAAAAGACAACAATATCGTGTACCAAAGTAAAAGAAAAAGCTGTTTCCAAAAAAGCTGTATTCATTCACTAATTTAACTATTGACATCTCCAGAGATAAAGTTGTGCCTCATTTTTCATTTCTTCAACCAACTTTTGTATTTATTCAGCTTACAGACTTTCTTATTGCCACATAACGTGAAAGGCAGCCCATGAACTCCAATTTCAGGGAATGTGAGAGGGAATACTGTCATTACCTTCCAACATGCCAGGTTTTAATTTTCCTCTATGTGAGCGATAAATAGAAGCAGAAGTTGGACCATCTGAGTTTTTCTAATTAAATTGAGCAATACTTGCACAACTGTTACTGTGGAAATCATGTGATTACTTGTATGTGTAGAGCTAAGCACAAAATAGGTATTTACAGTAACAGCCCACATAAGTGATTGCAATAAACTATTATTGCCAACTGTAACGTGGACTTGGAAAGCGGTTTTGTTGAAATAGACAGTTTTTAACCTTAAAATGACTGCTTTTCTGGAAAACGAGTGATACTAGGTTCATGTTTCATCTGGAAAATTATTTAAATGTATAAGACCAGGTCTTTAAAGTATCACGATATCTAATCTTTACCCATTCCAAGTACTTCTGTGACACCTATTTTCATGTAAAGATTTTTTATTTATTATGGTTATATGATATTTCAAAGTGATGTTTCCTTGCCAATAAGTACCTTAAGGAGATGTAAATAATATGGAAGTATTTTTTTTTAAATAGAAAACATTGAAAACTAGAAGTTGTTTGGTCTATACTATATTTTACAACATACTGCTTATGCATTTTAGGGTCTCAAATATTAGTCTAATTATAATTTAAGTTAATTAATAAGTTTACTTTAAAATTTTACAGTCTACCAAAGCAGTACACTAAGTTCTATTATACATGTGGAAATTATAAATATGTAAACCCACATCTATTAGCATCTTTAACAAGATGCGTGTATTTAAGAACATAATTGGCTCTTAACAAGATTGCCGTAGCCAGTTTAATAAATGTCATTAGTTACTGTAAATATTGACATTTAAGCAAGGGAATATATGAAGAAGTATCTAAAATACCACACCTATCTTCTTGCAACTTGACTGTATAATTGAAAACCCTTGTTAATTGTTTCTTGAACAGAAACCTCACTGCACCAAGACTACCTTACTGCTTTGAACTATGTAAAATAGTGAGTTCTACAATATGTTTCAGTAAGCACTGGTTTGCATATGTAATTATTTACTAGTGACTTACTTGATCTAAAATGTTAGCATAAAGACAAGAAATTCCTGTTAAAACGCATGATTTTGCTCTAGCTCTGATGAAAGCCAGCAGCAGCTTTTTCCTATCCACTCTAAGACGAACTGGACCAAGCCTCATGACTTGCAGAAAAATCACTATACACCAAAATTTCTCATGACATCATTTTAAGCTATTGTGACAGGAGAAACTAAATATTCACTCCTGCTGAGTAATGCTCCTTCATTTCTCACCAGTATGCTGCTTTGACTATTGCTTTTTATTTTCTGCTTGCTGCTGGAGCAAATGTAGATCAGTAACATTTTGGCTACTCCGTCAGACAAACAGGTTAATAACAGCTCCCGCAGTTAATTGTGAACAGGTCAGTAGGTTAGTAGGTAATTAGTCCAAAGTACGCCAGGATCCAAATCCCTAATATACTTCTGAACATGGCAAGAAATAATTACGATCAATCTGCATTAATAGCAAGAAAAAGATCTTGTGACAGCTTCCCTTAGCGCAAGCCTTCATTGTTGCAGTGATGTTGCAAAGCGAACATCCTTCTAGATGCCAAGCCTGTATTTGTGATTGCAGTTCCAAGATCAGCATCACATCCCCTATACTGTAAGGGAACCAGCAATCTTTGAGCTAATTCCTTTGTAAATGTATTGCAGTCTGGCTGTTTCTGATTTAACATAGAGGATGAGCAAACAGGGCTAATTAATTTTATTAAAAACATCTGAAAAAATGCTTTGTGGACATAATGATCATAAACATGCAGACTCATTAAAACCAGCTAAGACTAATTGTGTGGCTTGCTGTTAGAGGAAAGTTTTGCTCTTAGCAGTATCAAGTGTTTTGACAGCTGTAGAAACTTTAGGAGCACTTTTCAGCTGTAGGCAGCCAGATGGAGAGGGGGAAAATCTGATTTATTCCAAGCAGAAGTAAATCAAACAACACAGCAGTTATTCCCCCAAAGGTTTCAGATTGTTTGAAATAAACTGAAGCCCCCCCTCCCTGGCACAGAAACAACAAAACAAAGCAAATCCATATTTCTCAAGGCACAGGCCTTCAGAAATAAATCCATGAAGAAGCTATCTGCTATTTAAGTATTTGAAATATAGTACAAAACTAAGCCCAACATGCATTATTGATAAATCTGTGTAATTAAGAAGACAAACCTAAGCAACACTCACTGCAGAGGTCAAGACCCCTGCGAAACACCTTCCCGATTATTTCCTTCTAAGCCAGTAACAAAACCCCACATGAATATTTGGCGAAGTTAAAATGTTTTTTACAAAACAAGTAGTAAAATAGATATAGTTGACAACTCCTACTGGTTTTATCAAATCATTGCTGTCCCCAAGAATAACTGTTGTTTAACTGGAAGACGACATCATCAAGCAATGGGAGTGATGGCCTTAGTAAACTAAGGAACACACCTCTTCAGCAGTACAGGAAACACATGCTCATGTTTACTTGCAAGATCCTCCTATTGCAATAGCGGCAACACACTATTTTACATACAGGCTTGGAATATTCATAGGATGCGGTCTCCTCAGCTATTTTGTGGATGATACAACATCATACACGGCTCTACAAATTCCAAAGGACAAACTGTGGTTTTGTTCACTATGTGTGTCAGTGGGTGGGCACGTCTAAGTGGTGAGAGGAAATCTTTCTGACACCTTCACTAACACGTTTAACCCTCATGCGACCTTATGAGTCCTTTCCCAAACAATCACTAGCCAAGAGCAGGTCAGAAAGTTCCTGTTCATCAACGGTGTTCAGAACCAAAGGTCTAGAAATGCATCACTGGAGTAACAGTTACAATAAAAGCCAATTTCAAGTCAGAGGAGAAAAATAAGTACCAAGCAAGCTAGAAATATCTCTAGGTCATACAAGGGAAAGATGTGTCTTAAAAGGTAGAGACGTCCACAAGAAAACAATGGATACCTCATACACAGAGAGCAGTCCAAATCTGATGGATCCACAAATTCAAATGGAATATGTTGTCCGGTACTATTTCCCTTAGTATCAACTGTCTCTATCAATAAAAGAAAAAATTATTATGTGATTGAACAGAACCATGTAAACACAACAGTATTCTATGTATCTACAAGGAGCATCCAATATTGAAATGTGTCTTGGATTTACGTGCAAGTTACTGAACCATTAACCATCATTACAATCATTTCCACGCAAAGCATCAAATTCAGCTTTGGCACAAATCAGCAGACCTCCCCTTAATTTCGGTGACACTGTACCCACTTACAGAGGGTTGAATTTAGCCTTACATTAACAATTAATGTCAAAACATTTTTTATTAGTGTTGGAAGTCTGAAGTGGGACAAATTCTTCCGTCATACCATTGTAAATACATCCCACAGCAGGCAAATAAGGCCAGATATCACGAACAAACAGAATTTGTGTTTCTAAAAAAAACTTTTTTTGTAATTGATTGAGAAAGTGCTGAAAGCATGCACGACATTGATGTTCCTTAAAAGATAAACAAGCTGATAAACAAGTACTTGACTTATCCTTCTTAGTCCTCTTTTTAGACTTTTTTTTTTTTAACATACCAGAAAGATTCCACATCATGCCCTGATTAGGCTAAAGAGAAAATATAAAACCCAAAGTGTAATTTGGACCCTCTTCCTTTAAGTTTTACAAAAGCAAAACTGCCACTGATTGCATGCCATGGAACTTACCCCGTGTGTAATTAAACGTACCTTTCTTCACCAGTTTACAAGGTACGTCAGCATTTCGCAGCTCCTCTGAGCAGCCCTTCCTTTTCAGGAGGCTGCACTTCTCCGAAATGAGAAATGCAGACTCTGGCATGGAGGTGAGTTTGTTCTCGTCCTCCAAGCAGTCCTTTTTGCTCTCTATAATTTGTATCGATTTCCTCAAACTACCAGAAGTAGTTACATTTGGTTCCTCTTGAAGGGGAAAACCCTTTTTCTGTTCCACATTCATCTGTGTGAAGAGAGGACTGACATTAGATCAATCTTCCAACAACTTGGTACAGAAAAAAACCCCACGTTTGTCATAAGTCTTTAAGATAATGGATCATCAGGAAGGACTTTGTAGGTCAAGAAGCAACTGTTTGAGAATTACTGTGTCACGGCCTGATTTAATGAAAAAAAAAAAAAAATGTATGTGAACTATTCCCCACCCTGCCATGGCACTGAGTATTTTCAGCCCTTATGCGTGGCTTTACAGCTTGGTCATGAAACTCGATTCAGGCAGAAATGTGGCTAGATGTCAGATTAAATATATTGTTATCACTTAACCTATGGAAAAAGGCATATTGTTTATATCATAATGATGGTATTAACCATCAAAACAACCAAAACAATGCGAGTTTATTTTAAGGAAGCAGTATAAACACACAAATTTTGTAACAGAAAATACACAAAGCTTCCTTCAGCAAGACAGGTTTCTTTCACAAAGGATAAAACGATCAGTCTTTATCCCGCTATGGCTACAGGACAACCTGTGAGCAGCCCTGACCCAGAACATCACCTATCAGCTTGTCACGTCAACTCCCCAGGTGAGCCTCGAAGCAGATACTGCGGACTGTGATCAGGAACTGCGGTGATGTGTAACAGGCAGAAAGATGAGCGAACCATCCCTTAAATGATTTCATGAAAAGGTCATACTAAAGGATTTCTTTTCAGAATATCCCAACAGCCTTTCCAGAAGGCAGTGGCACTCATGGTTCTTAGCAGTCTCAACAAGGCTGCTCAAAACCTACCCTTTTTGTTCATAAGCACTAGTGATGTTTTCTCCTACATAAACAGTATATGCAAAACCTAGCCTGAAAGTTCACGTTTCAGTGAAGCCAAAGCAGTCCTTGCAAACCCATGAACGTAAACCTCTACAGCCGTTTACAAAACTACGGCTGTGAAACCAAACTTACAGAGTAGCTAATGTGTCTTATGTGGCTCTACAATCACCTCTAAGCAGCATACAGTATCTGAACGCAGGATGATTGTCACTGATATAATCAATTACAGTTCAGGCTAGAACCCTAGATTTCAGAATTTCACAGCTTTTGAGGGTATCACAATCCAGTTTTCAGAGGCCCTTTCCAACTACTTGGAAGAGCTAAAGACAGTTACAGGAATAACACACACTCAATTCTGGCATAAAATTTACCAGAACAACAACAGAGGACTTCTATTAAAGCAAAAGAAGTCAGATAAAGAGACTTCAGTAAGTCAACATTGTTTTGTATTCTTCTGAAACTCAGTAAAAATCTGAGAAAATCTAGCCTCCTGTCTCCCAGAGGTGAAAAGGAGATAAGGCTTCCCAATGTGAACATAAAAACATACAACAAATTAAGAACCACACATCAGACTTGATCTTTACCTTGAGCAACCTCTGTAGGTTATGGCTGGTGCCTCCAGATCCCACTGAATTTAGGAGATTCCCCTTTAATCTAGAGTGATGTGACAACAGCTGCAGGATATCGGGTAAGTGTTCCTGAGCATTTCCCGGGATGAGTGAAAACAAACTAAGTAGAAGCTGTGATATAAAACAGAATACTTCACTGCTTAGTTCCTTCCTCGCAACCTCTAAATGAAAAAGCAAGTAAGGGAATAACTAAAAGAAGCATCCTTCATTTTGTTAAAACCATTTAAAAAGCCCTTTAGACTAGGTAAGAACAAAAAGAAGTGTGAGAGCTAATGCGATACAGGCCAAACAGAGAGCAAGAGTAATTTTCAGAGTTAAGTAAGCCCATAAAATTATTAACCATTCTCTGTGACGTGACACACACATGCCTTTGTCCTCTTTGTCCTGCAGTTCAGAGCTCACCAGAAATTACTAACATTTTAAATATGTTTTTTGCTGCACATCAGATGCTTTCGCTGGAGTTTACTGGTACAGAAAACACTCATCTCACAGGCTTAATCCAAGTTCAGTGAAGTAAATGTCCCTGATACTGTAAACTGTAGCTATTTTTAATTCACTTATGTGAGAATACAAAAAAACATGCAGTAGAAAAATGCTATTTCTTCATTTGCTATTAGAAAATAAGTGAATCTGTTTCAAGTAGCAGCTTGTAGTCAACTTGTACAGCATAGCTGATCAGATGATTATTTAAGGAAAGAAACAGAGCTGAATGGAAGATTCACACTTCAACAACTAATTTCAGCATACTACTGAGGTGATCCTGCTGGCGCCTGGGGAAGCCACATGACACAGCGAAGATTTCTTTTTAAAGCCAGAAAGGATTCCACAGGATCACACCATGTTAAAACTAACATGGACAGACAGTTAATACAAGCAGAACATCACAGCTGCACCTGAAGAATTTGGTAAAATGTAGTATGTCATCGTTATGCAAACAGGTTTGGAAGTCACCCAGTAGAAATATTGCATCATGGATGAACTCTGTGTCTGATGAGTGCACGAATAATTCTTTCGGTCATAAGAAGCCTAGTTTTTCTTGGAACCCCACTGCTCAGAAATTAGGTGTCTTGGATAAGGCTATTTGGAGTCTGAATTTAGAAACATATCCGTTTGTTCCTGCTCTTCTTGCTCTAGTGCACAGGAAGTCTCCCAGCATGACTACGAGAATAAATCATGACACAATGACAGTGAAAGACTGCATGGAACCCACTGGGGAAAAAAAAACAATCAACCAAAACTCCAAAATACTCGTGACAAAAACCTCACAGGAGATGGAAATCTCAACTGTATACAAAATGAGATAAAAACTTGATTGCACTACAGCCATCCAGGTTATACGTTCACGAAGAGTGCTTTACTGTAAGCATTCTACTGTGTTTTTTGACAGCCTTGCGTATTCCAGCACGCAGAAACCCCAAAGTTCCCACCCCACCAGAGATGGAAAAAAGCATGAATGCACTGCCATAAAAGAAAACTGACTACAAGGAAAATGGAACTATTGCATTTTTATTGCCATAAGCTATCACTGCGACACCGAGCCTTTTAGCTACGACAACAAAGAAATGGTCGAATGCCAAAACACTGATTCACAGGAAATCAGAGATTTGAGGGGTGTGCAAAACAGAGCAGCCGTCACAAAAGCCATTTAAGAATCCCCACACCACATCTTAGGCTGCTACTGAAAAACGCCTCACTGCAGATCCATTTTGCCTCTTACTTAGCATTAATTATTAGCAACCTTTAAAAGCTATTTTAAAAACAGCTCTTGTTTTGTTGACTGCTTCCCTTCACGCCTCCGTCGCGCACCGATACTCGGCGCGGCACGACTGGCAGTAGGAAGAGAGCTGCTGCTCCCAAGCGGAGTCTGACGGGTGCTGCGCGTTGCGTTCCGCCACTCAATGCCCTGATACAGCAGCATTCAACAGCAGCTCCCCCTCTTCTGCGCTCCGTCACTGGTTATCACTCTGCCAGGCTAGGAAACAGGTTAGACATTCGACTATAGGGAATCACAATAGCCTGTGGGTGGCAATTATTAACGGTTCAGTTTTACTTTCAAATTTGCTGATGCTAACACCATGAGTAACTGTTTCCACATAGTGCCTGCTGAGTAGGTTTTCTTGCTACCTCCCTATCCTCAAGTAAGCAATACACGTAACTCAAGTTTGAGCAGCACTGGATATAGCTCTCTGTCCAGTTCTTTGCAGTAATGAGAGAGAAAGAGGGGAAGAGAGAAGAAAAATTCTTATCCTCCTTTATGAAGGGCCACTGAAAACAACCATGCAGTTCCAGATGATTTAGGGAACTCACCTTTTGTGCCTCAGACTTGGCCATCTTGTTCCCTGTATCTAGAGCAAGGCAGAACAGAAACTCTCTTAAAGCCTCTTCTGTTTTCCCCAGATTAGCTAACGCTTGTCCTTTCCTTAGGTGACCCTGCAATTAAACACATCCACAGTTGCAGCTTTTGTTCTTTTGTCCTGAGAATATGCAAGAAAGCCAAGCTGAAATACAAAAGATGTTCCTGGAGAAGAAAGTTAGGCAGGGAGAATCACTGTTAACTGCCTCTTAAACCTAAACACCACCAGTGTCTGGGTTTTTAACCACAGTGGTCCTGAAAACTCTTGTAGGCAGAACTGGGATATTCTCTGGCTCAAGCGAGTGTGATTCGCACAGCACCTGAGCCCAACTGATCTTGGAAAAATCTACTTCCCCTACGTTAATCTCCTGCAATAGTCATTACATCCTTACAGAATGATGTAAGCACAGCACTCAATTTTTTTAAAGAAAGTTCAGGAGCTTGATATTCATCCAGGTCAAAGACAATAGCCTTAGCTCATCCTCCAGGATTATCAGTCTCCTCCATCACCCCAGGAAGCTCAAGAATATCACAGTTAAATGTCTGCAAGTCACAGGAGTCCAAGAAGCTGAAGGACTTCAAGCCTCCCCCAGATTCAGCTCTCGGACCAGTCTAATGGTTTTTCTATCCAGGGCAGTACCATGGTTTTAAAACAAAGTGCAGCTGGAGTCAGAACTTACTTTCAACCAGTATGGCTGGAGTCTGCACGCTGCTTCTGCATCATGCAACGCATCTTCACAAGCTTTCAAAGTAGAGTTAATCTGGGACCGGTTGCTGTATAGTAAGTGGTCATTTGGAGCTGCAAGAAATAGAAGAATTCGTTGAGCAAGTTAAAAGTTGGTTACATAAGCTTTGTGCCTTAATTTAAAAAAAACAAAAAACCACACACGTTTGCGCTTCCAAGTTGTACAAACCCACAAAATACCCAGTCTTTAAATCACTGTGTACCGACTGAAACCTGGAAACCTCTTTGGGCAACTCCAGACAGAACGCCAGCTACGTATTGCATTACGGCAGGGACCATCGCGTAAATCCACGCCGAGACGCTCACACCATAAATTCCCAGCCCTGACTGGGAATCGGGCGGTTGATGGGACCCGACGGGAGACGCGCGAGGCGGTGGGACGCAACCTGTCATCCCGCGGGGAGGAGTTTCACAACCCTCAGTGCCGAAGTTTCTAAATGGCACAGAAAGACCTTTCCGTGCCACCAACAAGGGACAACTGCGCGGCGGGCCCGCCGG
>Ga0065711_1032135_pt1 | contig 27938 bp, 16 predicted proteins | sample Hoacrofraction12_FD_59098 | JGI IMG/M metagenome (GOLD analysis project Ga0065711, IMG submission 59098) | Hoatzin crop microbial communities from Cojedes, Venezuela - Epithelial fraction 12 v2 (version 2) | ecosystem: Host-associated > Birds > Digestive system > Esophagus > Crop | place...
GGAGATATTCAAGACCCGCCTGGACAAGATCCTGTGCAGCCTGCTGTAGGTGACCCTGCTTCGGCAGGAGGGTTGGACTAGATGACCCACGGAGGTCCCTTCCAACCCCTACCATTCTGTGATTCTGTTTCGTAGCATTTTTTAAAAGAACACCTTAAATGTTCTGTCTTCCAGTCTGTCATGCTTTCATAACTATGTTAAAAAATCAACAAAAATACTTAAAATGTATAACCAACAAAAGAAAAAGAAAACAGATAGGAATTTATGTGCAGCAAAAGCTGAGGACTGTAGGAAGCATGTAAAGGGAGCAGAGGCAGAAAGCAGGAGGAAATATGATTTTGCTTTGCTTGCGGATTGGTGGTGGTGGTATCCTGCAGGGAAAGAGGGCGTTGTTTTTTCATTTTCTTTCAAGAGAGAAACTAGAAAAGTAGAAGGATTCTGAGAAAAATCCAGGTGGTGTATTGTATGGCAACGACAAAATACTTCATGTTCTAGCAATAATTAAGGAAGATATAACACAGAAGCTGGATACTTGTAAATGAGCAAGCGAATGCAGTCTGCATCCAGAGGAGCGCTCTGTGTTGGTAATGCTCATTTGCACTGAGGAGATTCCAGAGGAGAGTAAATAAGTTAGTGTCGTACTCATTTGTTAAAGGCCAAGCAGGTGATCCAAATATTCATTGTTCTGTCGTCTTGTCATTGATCTGAAATTGCAGAAAATCTGGGATCTGGTTAATTAAATGTTTAAGAAAGGTTAAAATAATTAGTTCTAATCAATGCGGGTCTGCGATGAATACCTTTTGTCAAAATAACTTCATGCCTTTTTTGAGGAGGTTGCTACTTTAGGGACAGCCTTGAAGTTGTATATTTCAACTCCCCTCAGTCTTTCAACTTGGTATTACACAACTTTTTGATTAAGAACATAGAATGTTCCAAAATCAACATTGTACACACAGTGAATGGTTTTAAAACCGACTTAGTGGCATTTTCTAAACCTAAATGTGTGTCTTGAACAAACAGTATGATGAATTACGTGCTGTTTTACATTGTTATCAGTGGATGCGGAAGAGAAGAGAAAATAATTTGGCATAAAGTTTGCAGGGGACATAAAGTTAAAGGGGGTGGTAATAGTTAAAGGAACAAGTTGCTGTACAGAGTGGTGTGCCCTGATTGATGCAGATAAAATGTAAGAAAGCAGTAGGAGTTTTTATGAGGCCAAGTAAAAAGACTAAAAAGAATAAATACTGTAGGCCATGTGGTGGGATCATAGGAAGCAGTAACAGAAGGAGTTGAGACATTGCGTGTGGAATTAGCAGGGTATGACCTCCTACTGTATGTGTATGGCGCAAAAGGGGTAATGAGATTTTTTTGTTATGTGAACAAGAGAATATTGAGGAGGGAGTCTACATTAGCACATTTTTTGGTTATGGTGTGACTGGTTTTGGGACACTGTGTCCTATTCTGTTGTTCAAGATTGAAGAATAGCAATAGACTAGGGAAGTTTAAGAGAAGAGCTACAAGAATGCAGGAAGGAAGAATGCTTTATAGTGAAAGACTGAAGAAACCTAGCCTATTTAATTAAAGAAAAATAAGACTAGAGAATGACTTGCGAAAGTTTTGTAAATGTGAAGAAAAAATTGTTAATAGAGCATCAGGAAACAGTGGTATAGTGAAAGCTGCTGCTAGATATATTCCTCTTACAAATAATAGACACTGTTGTTTAATAATTAGGTAATTAATCTCTGGAGCAACTTGTCAAGTCTCTCCAGTTCATGGACATTTTTAGGACAATACTGGATGCCTTAATGAAATATGTACTATGTTTCAAACAAGAATTAATTCTGAAAAGTCTCATGGTCTGTGTTATGCTGGAGGTCAAACTGAATGGTCATGTGAGTCCCTGCTGATTTTTTAACTTCTTGTATCTATGTTATTTTGTTGGAACTTACACACTGCTCAAACTAGTCAAATTAAAAAAACCAAAACAAAACACCTTAGAATAAGTACCTGATGTAATGTTAGTTGTAATTGTAACATCAGCTTCATGGGAAAAGTCTTTGTCTGCAGAAAAGCATTCTGTCCAGAGAGGTAGTGGAGGCCCCATCCCTGGAAACATTCAAGACCAGGTTGGGCAGGGCTCTGAGCAACCTGATCTAGTTAGTGGTGTCCCTGCTCGCTGCGGGGGGATTGGACTAGATGACCTCTAGGGGTCCCTTCCAACCCAAAACTTTCTATGATTCTATGAGGTTGCTTCCCAGCTGGAAGCAGCTTAGCCAGGATGCCAGGTTGTGCCGAGCACAGCTGGTTATACAGTCAGCCAGCCGCTGGTCGCTTGTAAAGCTCTTCTGGGAAACTGATGTTCTTTCAGTGTATTTTGAGCTACATTTCCAATTTTTCAGCTAAACTTGAAGTTGATACCTAGATTCTTTCTTTTTCCTATTTCATCTTCTTTTTGTGTAATAGATAGCTGATAAAAAAACATATTATGGCCTGGTGGTAGAAAGTTGAAACTACAATAATTCACACTAGAAATAAGGTTCAAATAAGCATTTTTTCAAACAACTCAATTAGGAATTTGATGAATTCCTATGCCCTGTGGTCAAACAAAACTGGATGTCTTTCTGAAAGAGGCTGGAGAAGAGGAGGCTGAGGGGAGACCTTACTGCTCTCTACAACTACCTGAAAAGAGTTTCTAGTGAGGCAGGTGTTGGTCTCTCTCCCAACTAACTAGCAATAGGACGAGAGGAAATGGCCTCAAGTTGCATCAGGGGAGGTTCAGATTGGATATTAGGAAAGATTTCTATGCTGCAAGAGTGGTCAGGCACTGGAACAGGCTGCCCAGGGAAGTGGTTGGGTCACCATCCCTGGAGGTGTTCAAAAAATGTGTAGATGTAGCACTTCAGGACATGGTTTAGCAGGCATGGTGGTGTTGGGTTGACGGTTGAACTGGATGATCTTAGAGGTCTTTTCCAACCTTAATGATTCTGTGATTCTAAGTGCAGATTTCGATCCTGGAGTTGCTCTGTAGAGTGTTTTGGTGTGTTATACCCAGAATTAGATTGCATGAATGGATTGTTTCCATTGTAATTTTAATATCATGGTATAAAAAGTATCAGGCTATCTATTTTTCTAAATATCCTGTACTGCCTGAGTTAGCTGTTTGATGTGAAACTGCCTGAATGCGAGAATTGGGATCAAAAGAATCTTGTCGGAAGAAGTGAAGGAATTCAAACAGGCAAATGCTAGTCTTCTTAAGGAAGTAACAGATAGGAATTATAAAAAAATAATTTAAGAATAATTTGGAGGTTGCATTCTGTCTTGTCTACATCTATGCTGTGATGATTTACTCTTCTCAAAAGTAATTTTAAGATTAAATATTACATTAAAAGTTGAGATAGTAAGTGTGGGAAGACAGTTTGAGGGGACTCACTAGCAGGTGGTTAATGAAAACCTACTGAGATATGAAAATATGGAAATGTTACTTGTTGGTACTGGATGTAGAGTTAGCTGATGTGTGAAGAGGTTTCTTCTCTGGGAGTTTCTCCACAAATTGTGAACCTTGCGTACTTTGGGTATAAAATTATGCTTGATATTTGTTTGCTGGATAATGAAACAAAAAAGCACTTACCCTGGCAATCTGATTTGACGTTTTCCCTGGGGAATTCTCAATTACAAATGAAAATGTTTGGCTGCTGGAGCTTTCAGGCCTGACTCAGATTTCACTTTAAAGAATCTGATTTTCTCTGTGTCTTTTTTTTAGTTGATTGAAGTAAGAAACAGAGACATAGCACTAGGTTCACCTCTAGTGAGATTGGACGTGCCATCATTGAATTTTATCAATGTAAATTTCTCCTGCGAGTTCCCTTCTGACCTCAGTACCTGTATATCTGTAAGAAAAAAATTACCTATAAAGCCCCATGTGTATAGATCACAACTGTAAGTGTCTAATTGTCTGCAGAACAAGTTCAGCAAGGTAGAGGTTTGCTTTTAAAACACATATTCTGAATTGCATTCAATTCCTGGTCTGAAATTCTGGGAGTAAGATGGAAGAGATTAAAAGGGTGCACAAAATAGGAGGCTTGAGCTGAACGGGCATCATTTTTAGATGCCTCATGAGTTTCATCCAGTTTCTTCAGAACTGTCTTTTCAGTGGGGAGCAGGGGGGGATGGGATTGTGAGGCTCAGCCTAAGCTGTGTCAGCGAAACCTTAGAAAAAGGAAAGCACAAAGCTTCAGAAAAACTGAAAATCAATATAACTGGGCAATGAAAGCATTTTTATTACAAAGACCCAAAAGCCATCACACAACAAAAGGTTCACTGAAAATGGAAACAAGGAAAGTTTAAGGCTTTAGCTGTTCCAAGAAAATTGTGAAAAATAAACCACAAAGAGACAATATAATATGCTTTTCTTTGAGGGATGAGAAGATCTTTCCCATAGAGAGTTAGAAGGGGTGGAATCACAAACACTCGTGGGTGCCCTCCACTGGGTTTTCTTGTTGAAACTATTTTTGTATTGTCTCTCAGTTCCTATTCTGTTTCCTACGTAAAGGAAGGCTTTCTGATAGGTGCTGGTTTAATATAGGAGAGTCCTTGCTCTGAGATTTTATGACCTGAACAGACACAATGGTCATTACTGGAAAGTAAATTGAGGCAGAGAGAGCTGAAGATATCCATGGTAGTCCTGTGGTAGGACTGAGTATGTGGCTTGACCTTGGTTGGCTGCCGGGTGCCCACCAAGCTGCTCTCTCACTCCACCTCCTCAGCAGGACAGAGGGAGCAAATAGGATGAAATATTCATGGGTCAAGATAAAGGCAGTTTATCCCAGTCAGACCCAGTATGACACCCAAGAACCTTGTAGACAGATTGTCCTTCTCTTAGCTGTTTCTTCCCATTTTCACAACTGTGCCAATTCCCAGCCATTCTCACTTCCAGACACTCCTCCTGAAATACAGCAGTGCAACTTCCCAGTCCAGGAGCGCCCTAGACATTCATTAGACTAACCCAGAGATTAACCAAGCAATTTAGCAAAGATTAAATAAGTGATTACTTTGATATTTTTCAGTGATTTATTTGATCTCTCCCTGTGCTCAGTCAGCAGCTCCTCAGCACCCCAAGCAGTCCTAGCTCCATATATGGGCATGAATTGTTTTGAGCACGTTGTGCAGACAAATTTGTCTGTTTATTATTGTGTAAATCTCATGATCTTCATTTTCTCAGAATGTCATATGTACAGAGCTATAAAAACATTGACCATTGTGTAACGTTTGTGAGGAAATGAATATTACTGTTGTTGTTATGTCTTCCTTCTCAAAGTCTTGTTTGAGGAAAGAAATTAAGATTAGACTCCCATAAGTAGTTTCTTCCACAATGTAAATCATATATTTAATTTTAACCTCTGACTATGAAAAAACATTGTCCGCTCTGCCGTGAATGCTGTTTCTTAACTGAAATACTGTTCTTGAAGGAGTGGTTTCTGAAGCCACAGCTCTTGAACTGTTCTGAACTAGAAGAAGATAAATTGATGATATAATGAGTCTTTCTAATCTCTAATTTCCACAGTTTGATGAGTTTCAGTATAGCATGTTTCGTTAATATTATATAAGAAAATAATTTGCAGGTAAATTAAGTGGTTGACACAGGTAGTAAATAATAAAAGCATAGAAATTAAATGTAAGCACACAATTAATTACATGATTAATCTCTCTCATCTGGTCCCTTGATATCTCTCAAATATGCCTGCATATACGTAATCATATTAGTTGAGCATGAAAATATTTATATGTACACCTTAATATGATACTGATGATATTTTGTACCTCACATAGCTGTACATACAGTACACATAGGTGACGTCTGATATTTCCCAACAGCACAAACTAAAAACTAGCAAAAAATAGTGTCTGGTCCTCAGATTGCGCTCATGTTTGAAGGGCCATATGCTACCTACTTTTGCATAGTAAGATGCATGCAGTGAGAAAGCTGCCATAGCAATGTGACATGTTTCAGTGACTGGTGGTACTGAAAGATTGTCATTGACTGACACTGTTTTATTTAGATAGTTTCCCCTGTGAAGACCTCTGATATCTGTCCAGGCACTTGGCCTAGTGATGAGACTTAGTGAGAAGTGGGAAAATAGTCACAAACAAAAAAATCTTCTTCATTAAGTTCACGTAAAGCTGAACATTTGAAGGGCCATTGTCATTCCAAGTCTGTTTTTTGTGGGTAAAGATGTTTTTGCAGCTGCAAATAGTATTCTGTGATGTCCTTTCCATCCATCTTCCCAAGAAAAAAAATCTTCTTTATATAGAACAGAGTCTGAAAAAGTAGAACAATGTGTCATTGGGTAAATTGGTGATGTCGAGATTGGAGGCAGCCTGGGCTGCGCTGGTCACACAGTGATGGAGTTTGCAGTCCTAAAAGATATGGGTCAAATGAACAGTAAAGTCAGGACCTGAATTTTAGGAAAGCAAAATTCCAGCTCTTCAAGGAGTTAGTCTGTAGGACACCCTGGGAAACTGCCCTCAAGGACCAGGGAGCAGAACAGAGCTGGCATAAGAGTTCTCGATCCCCAGGTGCAAGAAATCAGGAAGCAAAGGCAAGAGACCGGAATGGCTAAGCCGAGACCTGCTGGTGAAACTAAAGAGCAAGAAGGAAATGGCAGTGGAGTCAGGGACAGGTACTCTTGGAAGAATATAGAGACACTGCCTGGTTGCGCAGATATGGCATCAGGAGGGCCAAGGCACAGCAGGAGCTGAACTTGGCAAGGGATGCAAAGAGTAAGAAGAAGGGCTTCTACAGGTATGTCCCAGAAGAAGGTCAAAGCAAGTGTAGCCCCCCCGATGAGCAAGACTGGCAAACTGGTAACAATAGATGAGAAGGCTGGGGTACTGAACAACTCTTGCCTTAGTCTTCACTGGCAACCTCTCTTCCCATATCTCTCAAGTGGATGGACCACAAGACGGGGACCGAGGGAGCAAAGTGCCTCCCACTGTAAGAGAAGATCAGGTTTGTGACCCCCTAAGGAACCTGAACGTACAGAAGTCTATGGGACCTGACGAGATGCATTGCAGAGTCCTGAGGGAATTGGCTGATGTCATTGCCAAGCCACTCTCCACGATATTTGAAGGGTCACGGCAGTCAGGCGAAGTCGCTGGTGACTGGAAAAAGGGAAATATTGCACGCATTTGTACCAAGGTTAGAAAGGAGGACCCTGGGAACTACCGACCTGTCAGCCTCACCTCTGTGCCTGGGAAAGTCATGGAACAGATCCTCCTAGAAGCTATGCTAAGGCACATGAAGTACAGGGAGGTGGTTCGGGACAGCCAGCATGGCTTCCCGAAAGGCAAGTCCTCCCTGACCAACCTAGTGGCCTTCTATGATGGCGTGACTAGATCAGTGGACAAGGGAAGAGCTATGGATGTTGTCTATCTGGACGTCTGCAAGGCCTTTGACACAGTCCCCCACAACATCCTTCTCTCTAAATTGGAGAGATATGTATTTGATGGGTGGACTGTTCAGTGGATGAGGAATTGGTTGGATAGATGTATCCAGAGGGTAGTGGTCAACAGCTCAATGTCCACATGGAGACTTGTGACAAGTGGTGTCCCTCAGGGGTCCGCAGTGGGACCAGTAGTGTTTTAATACCTTCATCAGTGACCTAGACAGTGGGATCAAGTGCACCCTCAGCAAGTTTGCTGACAACACCAAGCCAAGTGGAGCAGTCAACAGGTCGAGAGACCTGAGGGTACAGGATGCCATGCAGAGGGACCTGGACAAGGTGGAGGAGTGGGCCTGTGTGAACCTCATGAGGTTCAACAAGGTTAAGCGCAGGGTCCTGCATCTGAGTCACCTCACTATCAGTACAGGTTGGGGGATGAAGGGGTTGAGAGCAGCCCTGCCAAGAAGGATTTGGTGGTACTTGTGGATGAAAAGTTGGATGTGAGCCACCAATGTTCGCTCACAGCCCAGAAGGCCAACTGTATCCTGGGCTGCATTACAAGCAGTGTGGCCAGCAGGTCGAGGGAGGTGATTCTGCCCCTCTGCTTCGCTCTGGTGAGACCCCACCTGAAGTCCTGTGTCCAGCTCTGGAGCCCTCAGCACAGGAAAGACATGGAGCTGTTAGAGCTGGTCCAGAGGAGGGCCACAAAAATGGTCTGAGGGCTGGAGCCCCTCTGCTGTGAGGAAAGGGTGAGAGAGTTGGGGCTGTTCAGTCTGGAGAAGAGAAGGCTGTGAGGAGATCTTAATGTGGCCTCCCAGTACTTAAAGGGGGCTTATAGGAAAGATGGAGACAGCCTCGGGTCACCAGCGGTGGGAGCTCCCAGAGGAGCTGCACCTGCTTAATTCGGATATAAACATGGATGCATGTGTTCAAACTGGGTTTGTGGACAACTGCATTTGAGTTATAGAGAGTAATGTAATTACAATTGAGTTACATTTTAGTTTGATCCATAAGTAAACTAGGGAAGGAAATGAAAAGCTGTTTTTTTTTTTTTTTTACAACTACCAAGTATTTAGGTTCTTTACAGCCCCATAAGCTCTTGTCAGATAATCCATTTCAAACATAAATTAACAAGTGCATGTTGCTCAAGAGCAATGTGTAAGGTACCTACAATCATGTCCCAGTATGGCCTGCATGAATATAATTGCTTAACTCAGTGTATGTGCAGTATATGATGGGTATGTCATTTGATTCACTCATGCGGCATATGAGAGAGTTTCTGCCTTTTCTCCATTTCTCTTATTTCTTACTAGAAAAAAAAATCAGTGGAAAATGAAATGCATATTGTTACAATGAAATCCTATTTAATGGCTAACTTCATTTCCGAAAGGCAGGGAAATGGAGAGCTAAGGCTGGGATTTCATCCTTCAGTTATAACTGCAGCCTTAGATGCCTTTCAAGGGGTGATTTCTGGAGACCAAATGCTATTGAATAGCACAGAAATTCTTCCTCTTCTTTTTAATGCTAACCATGGGTTTGTTCGTGTGTTTTTGTAACACTAACTGTGTAAAGCTAAAGCTGAGAGAACAGAGGGTCTCAAATGTCATGCATGCACAGAAAATGATTTAATCCCTGGTTTTTCCTCACACTTTCCATTTCAACTGTCACACTGACCCCCTGTCTTTTCGCTCCAAGCACAGATCTGAACTGTGCTGGGATGTGAAATAAAATAAACTTGCCAGCTGAAGGTCATGACCATGCTCGTATATGGCTGCGAGGCGAAAGATCGTCTGCTGAAGAAAAGCAGTTGGTCTGTGAGGAAGCCTCCCTGTGGCCCAATGGACTTTTTATTCTGTTTTTGAGAAGCCTTCGTTTTGAAGAGATGCCTGGGCTGGAATGGCATCCTCCATGGCTGTCTTCACAGGAGAAGGGCTTCTTCAGCAGGCGGTGTTGGCTTGTGCAGGCTGCTGTCTGGTCCGTGTCCGTGAGGGTGAAGCACTGTGAGTGCTGCCAGTGAAGCGCTACATGCAGAGCAACCCGGGAGATAATACAGGAGTGCCATTTTCCAGTGCCACAGATGGGGAGGTTGGCACACCTGAGGATAAGGGGAAGAACAGAGCGATGCTGCCGCCGTACCTGCCACCGTCAGGAGGGTAGCGTAGTGCAGATTAACTTCCCAGCAGAAAGCGGGATAGCCTCGCAAGGCTGAGCTCATTTACTGCAGCTGGCTGTCGATTCTGATCCATGTTCTCCTGGTTCAGGAGTGTATTTTGGCCTGCCGTCGCCCTGTGTGTGGGAAGGAGGTGGCGTATCGGACACACACACTGAGGACATGCTCAGTGCCCTGGTTACAGCCTGCTTGTTGCCTCTGTGCAACTTCAAGGTTCAGTGCTGAGAAGGCAAAAATATACTCAAATCTCAGTAAGAAAATCTATTGTACATGGTTGAGTTTTCTTGCACATCCAAAACATAAATGCTAATATTATGAAGAACTTGTAGTAAAGCAGCCTGGGAGGCAGGGAGCGTAGGCAGATCAATGCTCTGTCAAAATGTCAGACCCGGTTTATCTCTTGTAAGAGGACCTTATAGCTCCCCTTTCTTTACAGGTTTTATTTTACTTTAAGCGAGTCATCATTCTCATCCTTTAGATCATTGGTGGCTTTGGTCATACATTTGGCACCACAGCAGGATCCTGTAGGCCAGGAATTTCTCAGTCCTGACCCTCTAAAAATCTGCAGCTGACACCTTCCATTTGTTTTTTATTTCAAACACCTTGCAATTTTAAATTCTATTAAAGCCAGCAAAAATGAGATCAGTGCCCTTATGTTTTTTCAGCTGAGCCTATTCCATCATTGTATGTCAGGTCTGCAGTAAATTTGCAGTGTTGACAGAGGCAGTCATGCTGTTTCACCAAATTGAAAGGAAGAGAGGAAGGGAGAGATTTATCTTGGAGCCTGGGGGTAGAGCAGTAAGCCAGAACTGTTGCACTCCTACCTAAAAATGAAGAATTTTGTGTTGCAGATAGCTGGACTTTCCATTTAGTGGGCAGCGAATTCTCTCCATGTGTGATTTCTACTCCAAATGTCTTTTCTCTTTTTGAATTATAGGGAACAGAAATTCAAATGCAGATGCAGAAGTTTGGGCCTCCCGCATAGTTTTGGCTGGGTAATGGCCATTGCAGCTCTGTAGTGAGCAGACAGCAAAGGCAAAGGAGAGGGAGAAGTACCTGCGCTCCACTTTCCTTTGAGCAGGCTGGCTTTGCAGTGGCCCCTTTCACTGAGTCCTTCCTTTCCTGCAGACCTGTGGCATTGCTGAAGTAGAAAGGCAGAGAGGACCTGTGAAAGCATCTATGGGTTATTGCTGCAGCAGTTCTGGGCACACAACATGAAATGCCATAGAAGGACCTTGTTTTCAGAAAGGACCAGTAACAGACACAGAAGTAAACTCAGCACTTTTTAAGTCCCATAAGCAGGGCGCTCAAAATCAGTCCCACCCCTAAAGTGTTGACTTTGCCCAGATCCACAGAGGGATGTGGAAATGGTGATGTTGAGCTTTGTTACCACAATTTTTATGTGCTGACTCTTGCAGCAGAATTTGTAACCCTGAGTTAAGCCCCTTAATTCTCTATTAGGGGAAACCAGCTGGGCCAGGAAGGGTGTAGTCTACTGAAATCTGTCATTGCTGCAGCCCTGGGGTAGGTACCTACCTAAACCACAAATTCACTCTCCATCTGTGCCTCCGCAGTTCCTCTGGAGCTGGAGCACAAAATTCTCTTCCAGCAGGTGGTATCCAGCTCTGTGAAACAGCCAAACCCCTAAATTGTTTACCTACGTGCCTTCAGTGGTCTCATTCTGAGGACTCAAACTCACGTATTCTCCCTCCTGTGGTACATTAGCCACCAGCTTAGAGTTAGGTCTGATGGGTGTGTTTTCTGTTCCTCTTTCATGAAGTTGAGCCACCATGAAACTAAGTATGCAGGCTTCACAGGCAAAAAGAGGGTAGAGAAAGAGACTCACCCAGAAGGGAAAAATCCTGGGCTCCATGGATTAAAAAACTGTTGGGAAAAAAAGGCATGAAATTTTAATGTCTTCGTGTTTGTCATAATATTCATGAGCAAGCAACTTTGAGCATTACTTCTGCTTGAGGGGCTGCAGAATGAAACAGCAGTAATACTAATGCACATGTGGGAAACAGTGAAGGAAAGTCAGGACCTGGAAGAGTTGAAGTCAGAATGAGCCACAGGCACAGAAGCATCTCTCCTTTGAAGCAGCTGGAGGTATTGGAAAGTGTGCAGCAGCTTAGTGCCATCCTTAGTGAAATGCTAATAGGGATATTCTTTGTCTTTCTGTACCAGGGGTGCAATTAAGGAGCCAATATGCAGGGGCCAATTTAAGGACTTTTTTCTTAAGGTTTCTTTTACGTGTTTTAAGCATGTAGATGATAGTTGGAATTTACTGTAAAGAAGATTCAGATTTAAGGGAATTGCACATGTCTGCTTGAGCAGAAAACATGGCGACTGGGCCAGGGTTTTTTCAGTTGTTCTCCCTCCTGTGGTACATTAGGAAGCCTTCACTGTTCAATAACACTGTTTCAGTGTTATTGAAAACATCACTGATAAATTCCAGAAAAGTTGAAGAAAAATGCTCTGAAGCATTGCTTATAGTTAGCTTTACATATGGTTAGCTTTAGCCAAGCAAAAGATTTTGTAAAAGCCAGGCAGATCAATTTAATTTTTAAATTAAACTTTTACATTGGTTACTAAATGCTCTCTAGAATGAACAGTCACTGTTATGTAATATCTGCACTTTGCAGACGTGCCTATATCAAAAACAAATGAAAGTCCTATGCCTTGTAATAATTGAGCTAGTAAGTTTAGTTCTCCAAAAGCCAGATATGATCTTCATAGATGCAACTTCACACTTTCAATATTCATATGTCACTTTTTGAATCTCTAATTTTATTGGAGAAACAAATAAACTATAATTGCTTTAGGTGACTAATTGTGGATGCACAGCCAGTACTCAGAAGTGCATATGCTTAGAGGTATGCATTTTACAAGGGCAGAATTTCAGGAAAAACTTTTGCAATTTTCAGGAGCATCAGAAAAATCTGAAATCATCCATCATACCATCATACTGACTCACATACACACCATTTTCTGGGAACTCTACCTAATTTTGCAAGCCCATATTTCTTGTTTCTGACAACACTGAATGAAGTTACAGTAGTATCTATCACTTGAGGAATCTTGAGTCATTTAAACTTATTTTCCATCAGAGCATTCAATCAAGATTGGCTTATCAGTGGCAGGGGTATAGCAGGAGCTGTTCTGCTTTTCACCTCCTGCTTTATTTACTGTCTCTCAGTAGCTGTAAGACTTAATCCGTAACCCCCCACCAGTTTAAACTGTATTAGTACTGTACATTAATGGTAAGAGAGAAATAAGAATTGATGTTGTACTTCTTAGGGCACTAGTGAGCTATTTCTCTTGATGCTGGGAATCATCCAGGTCTATTACTGTAGGCACTCAGCTCCTCCGAGAAAAATGGGAGCTAAAGATGATCTTAACTGAATTGAAACTTTTAAAACTGTTTCTCGTATTATCTAAAGATCTTCATCACCATATTTATAATGTCCTGAGCCTCAGGCATAAAAACCATTGCAAGTGAGGTGAACTAATGAAATTTGACAGAGAACTTCGTTTTCTCCAAGAGGCAGAGAGCCGTCAGTCCTTCTATGTCCCAGTTTTCTCCAACAGTTGAAAGCTCAGACTGGCGCATTTGGAACAGTAAGAGCAGATATCTGTCTCATAAAAGGACATCTATTTGTGGTCTTTATTTTTTAATTACGAAACTAAAGGTGATCAGCAACCCAATGACTCCCTAGGTTTCATAGGCTAAAATGTAGTATTTCCAGCAGCTGTCATATTTCATATGAAGTTCTAGCCTAAGAAATTACAGCTCAGTTTTAATCCATACTTGAGTTCCTTACTCTATTTCTAAAAGACTGGAAATCTCATGTTTTTAATTAATTTCTGAAAAATTATGGAAGAAAGGTTACTTGTTTAAAAGTACTGTATTCCTCAATTAGTGTTTGTGACTAGTTTCGTAAGCTCTTGTGTGGAAAGTTAATTCTATCATTTATTACTCTAATTTAGATCAAATCTTTAGATCTATGAGTCTTAATTTCTGTAGTCATACTTGGATAGACAATGACAATTCATAAAAGTTTATGGGCTGCAGCTAGCTTCAGTCAGTTTGTTTGGCCAGACTAACCTGAAATACAATTTTTTTATCGCATTGTCACCTATAATTATATCTTTGATTCCGTCAGAAAGATTGGGATATATTCAGTCTGTCCAGTGCTCCCTAGACTGGGAAGTTGCCAAGAACTGTATAAGAGACCTTCATTCTTAAAGAAAAAAGCCTGTGGTACTCCAAGTCTTGTAATTCATAGCTGAAAAAGAACTAGGAAATTTCTGATTGGGAGGCAGATGGCTGTTTCAAAATTTGGGCCTGTTCTTAGGGTAAACTTCCTTTTTTTTCTTTGTTGGCTCACTGGTAGGATGAAGCTGCCTATTAATAAGTTGCACCAACACATCCCCCTGCCTCAAATTTGCCTGTGATGGTTTACCACTGGACTCCATCAAGATAATAGCATGGAAATTTTGTCACCAGACTTTCCTTTGCTATTTTTTAGTGTATTTCTTCTTAAAAAAGAAAAAAAAAAGTGCAAATGCTTTCTTTACACTTACAGCCAGTGCAGCAGATTGTCTCAGCAGTATATTGCTAAATATTAAGTGAATGGGTAAGTTTTATCTGTGTAAGAATAGTCTTTAAAAAATTCCAGTTCCTCTGTTATTAAAGAATTGTGAAAGACACATATCTGCGAGCACGTGTGTGTGTGTATGTTTGTGAATTTGGGGTAAAATCTTATGAAAATTTAAACCCGTTTTCAAGAATTGCTGTAATTGGCAACATACAAGAGTTGGGAAATTTATTAGGTAATATCTCATCTTAAGAAACTACTCCAGAGACTCTCAAGAGTTACAAAATATGATCCTGCTTTGTTGTTATCCAAAGCCAGCAATCTGTGCTGGACCCTCAAGCTGTCACTCAGAAGCAGCAGAGCCTGAGTCACCCACAGCTTTGAGACGGATATATCTTGACCTTGAATTTTAGTGAGCTCCCCAAAAGGGTCTTAAATTCAAGCCCAGTTGTATGTGAATAGAAATCAGAATCTTAACATTTTAAATAGAAAAACCTCAAAGCAACTAGGAAAGCCAAATGAAGACCAAGAAATGTGCGCAGCTCCCCCCTTGCCTAGTGTGTTCTTCCCATCAAGGAGGTGACTGCCAGGCTTCTCCAGCTCTTGGGAAGCACGAGCCACCTCTTCCCTGCTCCTCAGTGCCGTCCCTGGGGTGCTGTGGGAGCTGTAGCCCTCGGCTTCGCGCGGTGGCTCTCCTTGCTGTCCTCACAGCCTTCTCCCTGGGGCCACCGAAGGAAAGAACAACCCCACTTCCCTCCCACTGGGCCCATCCAAGACAGTGACTTATTACAGAAACATCACGCATAACTGGGAGCATGCAGATGCTGCCTATACCGTGCAATATGGAGCTTTGCTCCGCTGAGGAGAGTACCTGTAAGATCTAGTCTAGAGCCACAGTGTGAGTAAGGAGGTGGTGGGGAGATGGGCAGGCAGGAAGGGAGGGGGATGAGAGCAAGAAGGTGCAGAGTTCCCCTCCTCTCCCCAGCTTAAGGCATGACGAGGAATGAGTTTTGCCCACCTGGAAGGGCTGAAAGCCTTTGTTAAAAAATACCAAAACAACAACAACAACAACAACAAAAAAAGTCTTTTTTAGCTTAGTTGGCATACAGAGCAGAAAACTGATGAGGAACTCTTGAGTAGTGTTTCATTCCTCTGCTGGCTTTTCTCCAAAAAACAGTATCAGGGTATCAAGGGTTGAAGATTTTCAGACCGGCCTGCAGATTTGGGATGCATGCAGTCCACAGTGCTGTCCTCTCGAAGAGATTAAAGTGTTCACATTTGGTAAACAGAGAGCTAAACATCTCAAGATCCTGCAGTGAATCTACATTTCTTTTGAGCATCAGTGGGAGCTTGAGGTACTCAGCAACTCACCGTGTAGAAAATTCACTCTTTGTGCCAACATCCAGTGCAAAGCCCATACATCATTTAAATGCAACTGAAGATTTCAAAATAATGACTCAGTAGGAATTAAGTGATAGATAGGCTTGGTGTTGTGTGGGTTTCACTCTCTGATTCGTAGGTTAATTATTAGAGTTACTCATATTTTAATGCATTGTGTGGGTTTAGCCGGGATTCGGGCTTTGGTATTTCACTGTTAAACAATGGCTTGATGCCTATAGTCTGAAAATATTTTACTTTGGTTTGTTCTTCCTTGCCAGAAATATTAAAAAAATCTTTTGTTTAGACCTTCAAGACTGTTATATTTTTTGGAGACATCATCTGGAATGATCGTGGAGAATGTACACTGTGGGAATAGTTGACTAGTACAAGAAAGGGTACAAGTGTCAATAGTATTATTATCAGTGTATATGTGGGGGACCTTGGTTGCTCTTTAGTGCTAGGAACATTTTATTATAGAATATTGTGACTACTTCTGTAAATTGCTCTAAAGCAGCGCATAGCAGCTTTGATGCATTAATTGAAGATACTTGCTGCAATCTTACCTTGCTGAAAGAGGCAGAGAGGAGGGAAGGGTTGCACGTACCAACTTGTAGAATTTCTCCCCTGTGTAACAGACATGTCAGAATAAAGGGAAAATAGGATAGGTTTCCATGAAAATTTAGTGTAGAATCATGTTCTCTAGATGCAATTGATTTCAGAGCAATGCAGGACAGTAGGAGGCTTCATATGCTTAAGACCTATTAGAAAAACTGCAGCTTTAGCTTTCAATGACAGCTCAGTTGGTTGTCCTGAAAAAAGGTTTTACCAAATCTTGTTAACTAATTCTTTCACAAGCTGCCTATGTGTGTGTAAAGTGTGAATGGCAAAATGTGGAAGTAATATCCATGTCCTCATTAAGCAGCTATTCTAAAATGGGGTGGTGTGGGAGCACAGGAACTCGGCCGCAGTGGAAGCAGCCACATCCCGGGAGGGGTTTAGTGTTTGAGGTTTTGACATGTGGACCGTTCCTGCTTTTCCTATGGTGTCAACACCTGTGTGTCAACATTTTTATTGATAGATGTTTAAGATAAGATTCTACATCCAACTTTAAGTACTTAAATAAATTTGACTGGATTCTTACAGGGTCATAACTTCAGCTCACTTTGAATCAAAGTTTTTAAGACTTTGTTTTATTTTTCCTCGTGCTTTTATAGGAACACACTAAAATGCACTCAAGTGAAGAAGCTTGGCAAAATCACAGTGCTGTGACAGACATCATCAACTTCGCTACGGCATAGCAGTAATCAGTCTCTAAATGAAGTGTATCTGTTTTTTCTTTTTTAAATACACGCTTGGAACATTTGGAGTGATAACTCTGTATAGCAGTCATTACCATCAGGGAGAGAGCGTGGTCCTGCCTGCAGGCCCGCTCTAACACTGCTATTGTGCAGCCTTTACAGATGTGTTCCTCTAGTGAAATCTCAGCTCAGGAAACAGACTGCTAATCTCTCGTCTGCTGGAGCCTGTGGCATGCTGAAGGATTAACACACCTCATGCTAGAGATTAAAAGTAGTGGTAGCGTCTGTTCTTTATCCTCTGAGCTACTCTTTAGCTGATGCAGTGGGGACCTATCAGTGGAAAGAGACCAAATAAAGTACAAAAGAGAGGAGAGGAAGCAATTAAGTTAAAAGAAAACGGACACGGAGAGTGCTTTAAAACAGGATTTAATGTCAGAATAAAACAGGCCTGAACGTTTAAATCACTTAGCCACCCTTTGCATGTCACTGATACTTTATTGTGCAGCAGCTGTCATTGTGTGGCCCCTTCTGAATGTTGCACTGCGTTGATTTTGTGTTGTGAATGGCGTTTTAATATTCTGGGGAGGACACGGAAATGAACTAATAGTCAAAGCTAAATCTTCTAACTTTGTGAAAAATAATTACAGGAGAACCTGAGAGTAGCTGTTTAGTACTTTATATCACACCAGGATGTATGTTCTAGGAACTAAGCACTAGCTTCATAGTTCTTTGATGGAAGAATGTCTGCCTTCAGAAGTTTATGGCATGGTTATCATGGCTGATAAATGAGGAGAAACTCAATTGACAGAAATTTCCATATGCCTGGTAGAAGTATTGTTTAATATCTGTTAGGATATCATGAAAAACCTGTGATAGATGCTTAGCAGTGTGACACCTGGAGGTTTAGGAGTAATTCTGACCTACTTCTTACTTCAGAATACCCATTACCCATCTGACTCAATAGGAAGCATTGGACAGATTAAGTAGTAAGCATGGCTACAGTGAAATGAACTTGTTTTGTTCCAATGCAGGGTTTTAATTCAAGCAAAAAAATTCAAGGAGCAGGTCTTAAATTGGTGGTTTACAGGAGAAGAATTTCTTCTATTTGCTCTGTATAGTGAATGATTATCGATAGGACAAAGAGGAAGTGTCCTCAAGTAGCGCCAGGGGTGGTTTAGATTGGATATTAGGAAAAATTTCTTCACCAAAAGGGTTATCAAGCACTGAAACAGTCTGCTGAGGGAAGTGGTTGAGTCACCATCCCCAGAGGTATTTAAAAGACGTGTAGACGTGGTGCTTGGGGACATGGTTTAGTGGTGGACTTGACAGTGTTAGATTTACAGTTGGACTCGATGATCTTAAATGCCTTTCCAACCTAAAGGATTCTATGATTCTACGCTTTCATGAGATCGAAGTTTAGAGACGAGCTGAAGATCTTCCTGTTTTAACTTGGCTGTTGATCTTAGTGAGAGAAAACGGGATTTTAGAAGAATCGCTTTACTTTGATTTAAATAGAATAAAAATCGAGAAATAGAATAGCACTCAACTAAAGAGAAATTGGACCCTGAAAGGCAGAAAACCTCACTTTTGTAAAGATTTTTGTAGTGAGACTCTTTTTTGGTGTTCTGTGTGAAGGCCCTCTTCAAGTTATGAATGAATGTTACTTCCTCAGTGAATGAACTACTGAAGCCAGCATGATAGACCAATGGCTTAGGGAAGAAATCATCCTTTGTCCCAGTCTTTGAATGGTGGAGGGTATGAAAACCAACAGGGAAAGTGTTGCTGATAGGAGCCAAGTTGCATATTTCAACAGTATTATGATATTTAGGAAAGATACTAATGAGTGCTGGAGATGACAGCAGTGAGTTAGTTGCTTTTTGGTCTGTCTAAAGGAAGTAGTAGGTTTTCTACAGCCATTGAAAACTTCTTTTCAATGTTTGCTTGCTTATATATTCTTCTTAAAAAAGAATGGGTATGTTATTATTCTTACCCAGGTTTTAAAGGCTCAGGAGCTAAGACTCTTGTATGATTAGTTCATTGTTGGCAGGAAAAATGAAATACAGACAGTGTTATCAGGCATTTTCTGTACAATTCAAGCATCTTACATTGGTTATTAGGGTTATCCAAACACTGTGTTATTCTTTGTTTCTGCTGACGTTGTCACTAATTACAACAAATAATTTAAGATTTGTTTCTACTTTTGTGCTTGAAGAGAGATGAATTGTTCTCTTCTGTTCACCCAAGGCAAAAATCAGCATTTTATTGATGTTGTGCTTTGGTTTCTCTTGTTTATTCATTTCACCTATTTTTCCATAGTGGGGGTTAGTGTCAGTTGCAACCTACACTGATGAGAGAAGGGGAGCATACCAAATCTTCTGTGCTACGTGTCATTCATTTCTATATAGACATATCTTTAGGTATGGCATGAGAGTTTAACGTAGGCGTGAACAATCTCAGGAATAAACCTACTGCATAAAATGGATCACCTTTGCTTGAAGTCTGAGCGCATCATGGATGCTTGAATTAGTTCTGCTTAAATGTCTAACATGCTACTCCTTGCACTGACGAGATAAGAATAGAAGAACTGTATCTTTCTATCTCATATATCATCTGTAAAATGTTGCAACTAAGTTCTGCCTGGAAGAGGAACACAACAGCTTCTTTTCAGAAGGAGTTTTCTTACATAATTAAAAAAATACCAAATGTGTGCAAAAATCAGAGACAAGCAGTATGTATTCAATATCATTTATGCAGTCAATGTTTTGAAAGCCGGTGGCATTGGCAGTACTACTTGCACTGGTCTTCCACAAAGTAGTTTGCTGCATTTTGTATATTCTGTTGTTATCCAAAAGACAATTTTTAATTAAAGGCTATTTCAAGCTACAGAGATTATAGTCCAATCCACATCCAACCTATACCTACAGACTTGGAGGTGTTCAGGTTCATAGTCTTAATTCTTGTCCATGTCTGTTTTTACTGAACTCCTAATTACCCTTGTCTTCATTGATGACTTCAGAAATACAATAGTGAATGGAATTTTTGACATATTTTGTAATTGACAGAAGACACAGAAAGCTACTCTAAATGAACTCTTAGGAAGAAGACCATAAAATTTTAATTACCTTGAATTACCTTCTTGTCTGTATGTTTATGAAACGTAAAATATAGAAGCTGAGAACAGACAATATATCTATGAGGCTGTAGACAGCTGCTTGAACTCCGTAGGGAAACTGCCACTTGTAGATGTGGTTGAATGACTTGCCCAAGAATCAACTACAAAAAAAATATGTCCTTTTGTAAATTGCAGAATGGCAATGACAGAATCAAAATGTACTCCAGAGAGGGCTGTAGTTATCATATACAGCCTTGAAAAATTACCTAGTGTTTTTCATTTTTTTATTGGTTGGATTTTTAATACAGAGGTCTGTACTGCCTGGTGAGGCCTAGTGACACACCTGAATATGGAGAGCTGAGATGAAAAAAATATGACTTTTATAAGACCTCATCAAACTTCCCACCAGTCTGAAAAAATGTAATGATTGCTGATATCCAACAGATAACAGACGTATGGAACAAGGAATATATTATTGGGAAAATTCTTTCATGAATGAGGATATATTTAGCTTTCTGTAAATCTAAGCAGGATCCAAGATGCTTCTTTCCAGAACAGATGCAATCCCACCATGGATGTAATACAACATTCGCTGATGGGCAGAGCTGAGATGCAAAGAACAGATAATAACCACCTGCATCCCGTGTAAAGCAGGCAACACAGTTAGAGATACAGATTTGCAAACATTCCGTTTACTAATGAAATAAAACTACAAAAGCTGCAGTAGGCAAGAGGGCAGCACTGCATGAAACTTCATTGCAGGAGAAGGACATAGGAGACACTATCCGACTAAATTAAGAACTGTAAACAAGTTTGTAAGATTAATATGTGGATTTAAATTGCAGTCACTATTCCAATTTCCTATTCCAGGTCATCAGCAAAGCAGGTAGCGGCAGGAACTGGGGATCCATAGCTTTGGCAGCATTCACATCGTAGTCTTGGATGTCACCTCCGTCGAGCGTGTGTATTTCCCATGGTTATGTTTCACGGTAGACTGAGTCATGTGAAAGTGGAGGCAGCAGTTTTAGAGTCTTGCTTGCTACTTATCCAGCAGTCTCCCGTCAAAACACGGGGTTTAGCACAATAAAGTTTGTTCTCTTATTATCGGTGTCAGGCTGTTTGTCAGTGAGGTAGGTGAGCTGAATATAACTATCCAGCTTCCTGTGCTTTCTAGTGCCTGTTTGGTTGAATCACGCCATGACTGACACCAAGACACGTTAGTGGGAGGATTGTTTATGAGAAAAAAGGAAACAAATTTGACACTTGAGTTTACCATGAAAGTTGTTGCAGGAGCACAGATACTCAACACTGCCGAATATGCACAGCCGAGGTCAGGGAAATGTGTCAGGGAAAGCAGAGCAGCCTTGAAGCAATTTTTTTTAACTGTCTGGCAGGGGCGAACACACATGAAATATTGTTACAGCTGAGCAGAGTGCTGCCCTCCTTCCTCTGCTCCCTTAGCATTGCCTAGCCCCCTTTCCTGTCACCAGCCTCTGATGAGACACTGCAGAGCGTGCTGCTCTCCCACCTTCCCCTCTCCTTCGTGGGTTCCCCCAGGGACGTGCAGCCCCTCTTTTCCAGGGGCTGGTGCCAGCGACAGCAGCAGCAGCAGCCAGAAGGAGTTGGACTAGACGTTCCCTTTGGATGTCCTTTCGCTCTCCCTTGCAGTTGTTGTGCTTGCTGCTCTCCCAGGCCAAGCTGTTTACATTTCATGCGTCTGCATGGGAAGGTGGAGCTGCGGAGCATGGAAGTGCTGGCACTGGGGGAACCTGGGAAACCTCCTAAGGGCAACTGGAAAATACACATACTCCTGTGCTGTGCATATAGGAGCTCCTGTAACAAAAATTGGAAAAGGAGGATTGTTTGGACTGAATTGGGCTGTGTGGTTAGATAATAAGTTCTGCAAGAAGAGTTAAAGAGATAAATATAGTTGGAAGAGAAAAGAGCTTTCTGATATAGCAGTTCCTTGAGTAAAGAGGAGAAAACTATAGGAAGGTGGAGAACATGCACAAAAAGAGCAACTATTGGAGACCTGTGGGGAGAGAGAATGGGGGATGTTGTAATAGGGGAATGCAGAGGAGACTGGAGATTGAAGTCAAGAAAAACAGATTAAAGCAAGAAGCCAAACCAGAAAATGTATTTTTAAGAACCAGAAGGAGATAGGAAGGGAAAAAGTGGAACCTCCCGCTCCCACCAAACAGAAGAGGAAATAAGTGGTGACAAAGATGAAAAAAAAGATACATATATTTGCACGGTAGATGGAAAGAATGATTTATACAATGAAGTGGAACGAGGGAAGGAAGTTATATGGTAAATTCATGTTGATGGTGAAACATGATAAAATCCTTTCTCTGCTTTTTCATTGTGGCGACTAAATCCTGGAAGAGCTGTCTGAATGATACTTCTGGGTCTTTCTGTTAGGGAAGATGCTCAAAGGAAACAGTGCTGTGTTTTGGTTGATTTAAACTATCACTTATCCTTTGTGAAACATGAAATGCAAAATTAAATGGTGGAGATGTACCATCTGCTGTTGAGTAATATGTGAATAAAAGCAAGTGTGTTTGAGCAATCTTTTAGCCTGTGATAAGAGCAGAAATAATGGCAACATTATGTTGGCTACACCCAGCAGATTCCTCGTTGACCAAAGCATCATGTTTCTTCCTGTGCCTTAGCACTGCTGAACGTGATTCCTGGAGGAGGATGAGCATTTCCTCCTTTATGAGGAGGCTGTGTTTTACGTCTATGTTTTTCTTATTCCTTCTAGGGATCTCTTGCTGTCTGTGGCACTTGGCCAGGTACTCTCCCTCCTTATCTGTGGCATTGGTCTCACGAGCAAGTATTTATCAGAAGATTTCCATGCCAACACACCTGTTTTTCAGAGCTTCCTCAATTATATCCTTCTATTCCTGGTCTACACAACAACACTAGCTGTCAGACAAGGTAAGTGCCTCTCTGAAACCATTTTGTAGAAAACAGTGAGGATAAAGGCTTTTGCAGAACAACGACAAGCAATGTGATTTAGACACATATCCTGTTAACGTGTTACATATTTACATTACCTAGTTATACATATTGGATGAACTGAAAAAAACCCAACAGATCTTCATTAGATTTGAATGAATCAGTAGATGTTGAGGATAGTGGTGCTACCTAAAAGCAAAAAGAAACTTCAGTACTTTTGACTTTCTCATGTTCTTATGGGAATGCTCCTCTTACATCTGCCTCTCTGGCACCACAACAACACACTCAGGGTTCATTTTGGATTGGGCTGCATGCCTTGCTGGGAAATATTGACATGCTTTACGTCTTACGCAGGCTAAGGAGAGCTCAGATGCAAGCAAAGAAGAACTTGCTAGTTCTAGCTGCTGATCACAGCAGTTGAATAGTTCACCTATTGTTGGAATAAAATAGCAGCCAATTTTTAGCCATTGAGAAGTAGGAGATGAAAGGAAGAAATCTGGGATGCTGTCTCTCTGGGGTGCTGTGTGGGCAGAGCAGCTCTAGGGCCTACCCATTGCTTTGCGACAGGGCCTCTGTAACCAGTCTGACCTCTAAAGTGAGAAATGCCTTAGACTACGCTTTGGTGCTGTGTATCAAATGATCCTCTGTTTGACAGTCTGTGTATAATACAGGGAGTTTCGTGCCTTTCCTGCCCATCCTTCCCTTCTTTGAGATTTCACATCTAGATGAAGCGTGGAAGGTGAATGCGTTTAAATACATTTCTCACCCACTCTTTTTTTGTAATAATCTTGTTTATTCACCTTCACAGAACACATGGATTAGAAGCAAAATAAAAGGGCAAAAATATCATGTGCTTTCCTAACTCGGCTCTCCTGACACAAGGAGGGAAGGGCTCTATGGAGGAAAAGAACTACAAAGTGTATTAGGCAGTGGTACATTTATCAGCAGTGGTGCATTTATCAGAACTGAGAGGTTCATGTTTTCTTACAGGAACAAGTATTTTTAGATCATTCTTTGATGTTACATCTTTTAATGATTTGGGAACAACCCTGAAACTTAAGTTCTTGTAGTACAGTCTCACGATATAATACTAGAAAGTGTTCCAAAACAGCAAGGACTTCATTTCCATGCAAAAATGGACAGTCAAAAATATACCACTCTGCTCCAGCACAGAGTGCTTAAATGTATTACAACTTAAGTTTTGTAAACTGTGGTCTCCACTGACATTCTTCAGAAGCAACGAAGGCAATCTGCAGAGGAAATGTCAGTTCTTATGTAAGGAGAGATTGCTCAGGCAGTGTTTTGCTGTCTTGGTGCTTCAGTTTGTGTAGGGGGAAACATCACCACGTGCTTTGCTCTGCAAAAAGTTTAAAACATGTATTAGTAGCATCTTTCTGGAGAACTGTGTTTAAAAATAATTTTTCTGACTGTAGGATTGCCTAGATATTCACAAGTCCAGTCCCAGAAGTGTCCTTCTCGGGACTGTGTTAGATATTGTGGAAGCCAAGTCCATATGACTTTTAAATAGATTTTACTTTTATGAAGATGCTAGTTTATGAGAGGATACATGGGCCAGCATACTGCTGTGCATTTCAGGAGCTTATTTAGAATAATGTTTGACACCTGGTATATATCGACATTTCTAAATTACTATCAAGTGCTCTATTTTACACATATTAAAAAATGTATTAAAGATATATTTTGGTTTTGTACAAAATTTTCTGATGCTTTAAAAATATAGTGGTGGACTAAAGAGAGTTTGTCAGAGCTACCTGTTGTGCCAGTAAGATAGGTTTGGAAAGCAAATGGGGAAAGCACTAGAGATATGTGTAAAATATTTTCTGGACAAGTGAGAAGGGTTGGAGAAGGTGTGTGAACGGGCCTGCGGTTGAAAACGGACCATATGAACAACCAGAGCACGGCATAAAGTGTACCAATTGAATAATCTGGAAAGGGAGCTGTTAAAAAAAGAAAGATGGTTTGGTCCAAAAAAAGGCAGAACAAAATTGCCTACAGAAGCAAGGAAAGTGGTGATCCAGGCGCTCAGCAGAACGTTCCTGCTGGATGGTATAGCACTACACAGCCAGCTCATTTACTTGGCATTTAATATTGCCAAGTGATTGAGCCTGACATTGTCTTTTTGCTTGTGTTTTTATTCAAATCCATTATCTGTATTTGTTCCACTGAGGCAGTTTTTCTAGCAGCTCTAATCATTTAGCTTTGTTAACAGATGGAAATCACATAATAACGATATTAATTTTATATGGGATGATTGTTCTGAGTGCTGAGAACATTAGAAGGCTTTTTTCCAAGTGAGGTTCTTCTACTCCGTATGCAAGATTTAAGATTCTTTGAATTATCCTCTTTCTCCTTCAGAAATCAAACTATCATCAGCTGGCTGGTAGTCAAAAAGCACTGCATCCCTTTGTCATTTTCTTTGCTTGCTTTCTTAATCTCTGGGGTTTTTTTCAGAAATGTATTAGCTAAGGAGGTGTCACTTGAGGTAGCCAAAAAAACCTTTATTTCACTGTAGGACTGAAAACTATAATTTCCTGAGACATTAAGGAACTCCTCTTTCTTTAGAGGCTACTTCCAAATTTTGATTTACTGTGGATCCCCTTTGACTTAGCCTTCCCTTGCTGTTCATCTCACCCCATATAAAGTCTCTGAGTGATGATGACAAGGTAGAATTTGCACTGATCTCTGAAAATCGTCATCAGCAGATGATTAAAGCTCCTGATTGCGGAAGTCTTTTGACTAAAGCCTTCTGCAGTGAATGCCCAGCTTCCAGCAGCTAAAGTTAGTCCACGGAAACCAGCAGCTTCCACCATATGTTTAGATTGTGGATCAAGATAGTTTTTTCAAAAATCATTTTACCATAGCCCTTTAGTGGGTGCAAAGATTAGGACTACCACCTTGCAATGAATCCACATACCATCAGACAGTGTAGGAGGGTAGGAGACACACAAGTCCTGCAGGTGCCAGAATCTCCAAGAACCAGTTTGAAGGCAGTAAAATAAGACCAAAAATAAAAAGTGACAGACTTGTTAAAGGAGATCTGTTCCCCTGAGATTTTCATATCAGCCTTAAACTTGGGTAGAGGTCACGAAAAGGGAAAGAATTTGGCCAAATGGGATTTTTCTGGTGCAAAATCCAACCACCTTTTCTATCATTGAACTCTAAAGTTTCTGTTACATCATGAATCCCGTACCTAGAAAACACTTTTTTTTATTCTGAATATTTTAATGTTAATTTAATTTTTTTTTTGTATTTGTAAGTTTAAGGTGAACTTATTTCCCTGAAGAGGTGAGTGCAGAGGTTCTTCACAGTTAGGAATGCACACACAGGCATGTATAGATGCCACTAGCCACTTACCCACAAATATGTATTCACTAGAGCTTCCAGCTGAATGCTAATTAATGCATCAATGCTGAGGTCTGAGTATAATTCTTTAGGAGTTTTCTTTGTGTGAGAACTATGCTATAAAATTAATGTCACTAATGCAGCATTATAAGGCAATGAATGTCATTATGTTTTATCTGGCTGATATGCCAAATATTTAACAGGTAATAAGGACCTCCTCAGTTCTTTCTCTTGAGGTAACTTCCTCCCATGCCTGTTGTTTTCACAGCCAAAACCTGTATTTGTCCATGGTAACACCTCTGAGTTGAGAAGACGATTTTAACACATATTATCTCAGCTCAGTCCCCTCGTCAGCAGAGGATTCTGCTTAAACAAAATCTTGTCAGGACACTTCCAGATACACCTTTGGATTGTGTGTTATTATTAATTAAGGAAAAGAAAAGCCTTGGCTGTCAGAAAGAAAAGTCTTCTATCAGTGAAATGGAGCTATGGGACAGAGCTGGTGGATATTAGTTTTAACACCTTAAAAAGCAGTAAGTAGGAAACTGTCCATAGTGGACCAGAAGGTGTTAATTACTAACAGTCAACATGGGTGCAAGCATCAGCAGCTTGCCACCAAAAATAAATTGCTTCTAAAAGCCACCTCACATATGCTACAAATGAAAACAACACATATACTAGACATCATTAAAAAAAACAAAAAAATACGAAACTGCTATTTTTTAGTTATTCTGGAAAGCAACAATAACTAGAATCAGGGAGCAGTAGAGATTTCTTTTGAACAGAAGGGAACCATAAAGCCTTAGGGGCCAGATTCTGTGTGAGCAGGGCTCCATGTTGCAAGCTGTTCCTTTAGTTTTAGAGCCACAAGTTACCGAGTATTTTCAGCCCACTGTCACTGAGGGCTGGCAATGATTTGCTAGTTCGGAAAAAGTTTTATGAATCTGTGTATGTCTGGATGCTTCTAGGCGAAGTGATGAGGTTATAGCATATGTCAATGGACATATGTTTTTCTCTCGAGTAACTGTAATGTCTTAGATTTGACATATAATCAGATGTGATCTGTGCCACTGAGTCAGCTAGAGAGTCCTGTGAGACTAGTCAGAATGACAGTCCTGTTACTGGAATATAATTTTTTTCTGCATTTCTATCCAGAATTGGTTTATGACATTAGTATCTCAGTCATATGTAAATTCTTGATTTATGTGCTATTCAAATATGTATCTCCATTTAGATACATGAACCCCCCCCCCCCGCAACATCCTTCCTATTTCACCAAAATTGACTGAAACACGCTACTTGAAAGAAAGTAGAGCGCTGTATAGGAGTTGCTCTGTTTTACTGCAGTGCTTGTCAGCTATTTATTGAATGATGGAAAGGGTAAATGTCTCTTTTTTAACTGAGTTTCGTTCTGTTGCGTTGTATTAACACAAAGCTAGTATTATGCACTTAACTTACATAAGTATATCAGAATTTCTGTGAGGAAGAACTTCTTCCCTCTGAGGGTAATGGAGCACTGGAACAGGCTGCCCAGGGAGGTTGTGGAGTCTCCTTCTCTGGAGATATTCAAGACCCGCCTGGACAAGGTCCTGTGCAGCCTCCTGTATGTGACCCCGC
>Ga0065711_1003447_pt1 | contig 27937 bp, 10 predicted proteins | sample Hoacrofraction12_FD_59098 | JGI IMG/M metagenome (GOLD analysis project Ga0065711, IMG submission 59098) | Hoatzin crop microbial communities from Cojedes, Venezuela - Epithelial fraction 12 v2 (version 2) | ecosystem: Host-associated > Birds > Digestive system > Esophagus > Crop | place...
CGCCCTTCGCCGGGCGCGGCTGCCGGGCAGGGCGGGCGGGGGGTGGGCAGGGGCTGCGCCGGTCTGCGGGAGCTTTTCCCTCGGAAGTTTCGCGTTGGGTTTCCAGTGCCGCAGCGGGGTGGTGGGCTTTTTTTATTTTTTTTCTGCCTTTATTTTTTTATTGTCACATGTTTTAACGTCAGTGCAGAAACGCTGATCTTCCTGGAGCCGTGTGAAGCCGCTGCTTTAGCGGCAAAATTAAAAGCAAAGCTTTAAAACGCCGCGCTAGGCGTCCGTGGGGCCCGGCGTGCGTCTCCGCCTCACGCCCTCGTAGACGGTTCAGCTCGCAGTCTGTCGCTGGGCGTTTGGTGTGCTCAGATGGACTCTGTTCAGGCTTTGGGGGAGTTCTATTACAAGATCGCTGTTTGTATTTTCCTAGTGCTGCTGTTGCTTTTTCGTATTGTTTTGTATATTAAAACATTTGCTGTTGCTTAAACTGCTGCTGCATGTATTTTTTGCTATTTAAATACTAACGACAGTGTTGGAGTCTTTGAGAGGAGCAGACACTCGGTATCACAGTTGGAGTACCCACGCTGCGTGCAAACTGTAGAGGCATTGTTTGACAGCTGAAGGCTTCAGCGCTCCTCAGCCTGCAGGAAAGGCACTGTTTGTCACCTCAATAATCAATAAAGCGCTTGGCTTAAAAAAAACGTCGCTTGCAGCACGCTGTTCAATGTTGCCAAGAACAGGTTCTAAGGGGGGTGGCAAGAAAGCTGAATTTGTTCTCGGTCACATTCCAATAATTCAGTCTGAGGGAACAAATATAAAAAATTCATTACTTACTGTGGATTTTTAAAAATTGTTATGTCTGAAATTTTCATGGCAGAACTGTGGACACGAATGCATACTGGCAGCCTGGTTTGGTTCTCAGGAGCCTTTTGGCAAACAGATAAAGCAGGATGAGAGTGGACTTGAAATTAAAACAGAAATGAAAATCAGGGAATATAAGAGCAGGAAAGAAGGAGAAGCGTTGAGATCATTACACTGGAAGTGAGCAAGGTGTAAAGTCTGGACTACCTTGTCTGATCCCTGTGGTGCTGGTCCCTGGTTCCTCCCGAAAGCTGTGAGCCTCGGAGTAGCAAGAGCGGATCGGTTGTAGGTTTGAATAGGCACGGCTATTCTAGAAAGTTGGAAGAATTGTTTAAATGGAGAGTGTACTCATAAGCCATGTGGTTGTATGTACTAAATATTACGGTGGGAAAAACAGCCTTAATTTTTGTGCTTGTAATAAATGAAACAGTAAGTGTAGACTGAAGGACTGCTAGCTTTCCAACCAGAATGCCATTGCGTTTCTTGGTTTTGTGAAATGAGAGGAAATCCTGAAAATAGCGGAATGGCACCTGATGTGAATTTTGTTCAAGTTAATACTGAAAATGAAAACCATAGGTTACAGGGGCAAGAAACGCAGGAGTGAACTTTGCCAGAACCACTGGGTTACTTGAGCAGTTGTCGCAGGAACCTCGTGGGTGTCTAATCTCGCTGTTTGTTGGCGTTGAACGGTAGGGCCAAGGGCAGCTTTAGTGGGTTTTATTGTGAAACAGATGTCAATAAGCTGTATTTCTCTAATAAACGTTATTGAGGGGTCATGAGCTAGCAGCTCTCTGACCTGGAAATGAACTTTTGGACTCCATAATGGCTTGTGGTGCTACTAGGTGGAAGGAGGAGTTAAATTCCCCTCTAGATCACCCACCAAAATAAACCAGCCTCTGTCAACTTTAAGTGGTTTCAAAGTTACTGAAAGTTTCTGTTTTTCATTGGTTAGTGTTTTCATTTATATAATACTTGAAAATGCACTCCATGGCTTGGTCTGCTCTTTGCAGATCTCTGGATGTTTTGTCCTTTTTTTTTTTTTCTTCTGATTCTCTGAATTTCATTTGTCACTCAATATATTGGTATTCAGTCTGTAGAGTCCAGGCTGCTTCTCACTAACTTGCAGTTGTTATTTTATGTACGTGTTTTTAAAAATAAAAATGTTAAGGTATAGTCTAAAGCTCATTAGAAGCTTGCCCATTAAATTCTATTTGTATTCCTTCCAGCTGTCTGCTTGGTTTGCCATGTAGAGCCACAATTATAGGGAAGTATTATCTTGCATAAGGGATCAAGTTGAAAAATTCTTTGAAGAAAATTCCTCTTCAAAATTGAACTACATTCTTTAATGGTGACGAGTTCTGATGTTGAAGCGCTTGAGCCTTCTTTAGTAGTATCTGCATGCATTAATCTATCTGGATGATTATTGGTCAAAAAAGGTATTTAACATCAGAGTGAAGCTTAATTCTTACATTACTACTGGGATTTGATTATTATCCATACAGACTAATGAAACCTTCTCACTAGATTATTTGTTTCTAGTGTGTGTGAATCCCAGTTCATCCATTCACGTAATCTTTACTATTGTTCTAATTTGCATAATACTGTAATAGGATTTTAAAATTCATATGTAAGAGCAACTGTAAAAAAAAAAATAAAAATGCGGTACCTTAACATTTTTCAGATTCCCTTGGGGGTGTGTGAAATTGTTACCTGCAATACTTCAGTGATTAACAATGCAGTCAATTGAAACAGTGGTTCCACATGTCACTGTTTGAGATACATGGAAGTATTGCAAATCTTGTACAGAATTTTGTAGATTTCTTATCTTCTGCTTATAATTTATTATTCCTGACCTTTAGGCTTATTTAATTATAAATTATAATTATATAATTATTATAGATAATTTAAGAAGTTATAAAACACATCAGTGCATTTATTTTTAAGACTGCTTTTTTTCTTTTGCTATAATTAATCTTCCTTTTACCCCTCCCATCCCCAGGGTCAATTAAGTGAGAGCATGGACCATGGAGGAGTTGGCCAATATGACCTGTAAGTTGCTGCTAGAAAATGTTCTGTACCATTCATGCCAACTACATATAACTTCTCATTTTGTTACGTTGTTAAGTTAAATAGAAAATTTTGTCATTCTTGTTCAATTTTGAGTTGTTTCTAGTCATTTTACTATTTCTTCACATTAAAATTTGTGAATTGTATCTTGAAATAAAATAATAATAATAAAAAAAATCTGGCAAAACTTGCTGTTGTCTTTTAATCCTTGTTTATCCTAATATTATCTATTGTACTTGAATGGTATTTGTAATATCCATGTAATGCACTGTCTGCAGAACGTTGTGTGTTCTGTTCGTTTTATAAAGGATCCAGTTGCAGCTTCGCGTAGCAGTCTGAAGCAGATGAGAAGTCAGAAGTTCTGAAGTTCATGAGACACGGCTACCTTCAGCATTACTTCAATTAGAGATTTCCAGATTGTTTCAGCATACCATGTTGTGAGAAGAAAGCAGTGATAGTTAAAACAGTGCAGTTACATTGACTTTAGCAGGATCAATCTGTTCAGCTTTTGCAGAGCTGTAGCGTATTTTAGAAGTGTTAACACATTCAATTGTGTTTCAGTCTTCTGTTGTGGCGTGTTCAGAGTTGTGAGACTTTTTTTGTTACAGCTTTTTCTGCAAGATGGTTATGTTACAGAAGTCTTACCATGACTGTTGGGGCTGCTGAATGCGATCCGAAACTTAAAACACACCCTATAGCCTTGCTTTTACTTGAGGTCTTGTAGGAATATCTAAGTCAGTTTGAGGCTTGGGTCTTTTACATTTCATTCTAGTGTAATACAGAGATTTATAATGCATTAAAATGAAGGAATCTGAAGGAGATATTGATGCTATCAATCCCCCAAACTTGCAGGTAATCTTTTCTGTGCAACTTGCAACTTACTGGTTTGCACACACCTAAATAAAATTTCTGATGCTGAGAATTCTCCAAATCTCCAAAGCAGTCATTCAGTTATGTCAGATATAGTGTGTGCTTTTCAGAAAGTAATTTGCTTGCTTACTTTCATTTGATCATTTTTGAGTATCAGGTAGTCTTATATTCTTGTTTCGGTTTTATCCAGTGGCATGGAACATTGTGAAAAATTTGAGATTTCAGAAACTAGTGTAAACAGAGGTCCAGAAAAGATCCGACCAGAGTGCTTTGAGTTACTGCGCGTACTTGGCAAAGGTGGCTATGGAAAGGTAAGGAACTCTTTTCTACAGAAGTAAATCCATTACACTGAAGGCCATTAAAGTGCTCGCTTGCTGCCTTCGGCAAGGTCTAATCTTCCCATCCTGTTTTCTGAAACGTTCCATCATACCAGCAGGTAACCCCAGGGCTGCCGAGGTGTCAGGGGCAGAGCCTCACTAGCTGGTGGCAGCAGAAAATGTCCCGGGCTGGTTCTGGTGCAGATCAGTAGCTCTCCTTCAGGCAGCATTGCAGTCTGTTGGTGGTCTCATCTCTCTTTCGCAAAACTTTGTTGTTATCTTATGACAGCTGATGCGTTCGTAATATGTGATTGCTTTTGTATTGGTGTTGTACAGGTATTTCAAGTACGAAAAGTAACCGGAGCAAACACTGGGAAAATATTTGCCATGAAAGTTCTTAAAAAGGTAACCTGAATGTTCACATTTCACTGCTATCAGAATTGAAAAAAATTGATCCCTCCATTTAGGTTTTACAATTGTCTAATCTAATACACCTAAAAATAAACTTTATCAGTTGTTAATGCAGGTATGGTTGGAATTGGAATTAAACTTTAAATTGTTCTTTGTAGTTCTTAGCAGCTACTTTAAATAGGTCAGGAGGTCCCTTCCAATGTAAATTATTGTATAATTCTGTGAAATAAATAAAACTTCTGCAACAAACCTCTCATGTTATGTATATATTGTGGTGAAATTCTCTTTTTTTTGCTATGTTGCTGACTCATATGTAGTGTTGTGGTTCAGTAAACTCACAATTGAACTAAATATAAAGCCTGCCTTGTTTAGCATGTTCCTGTGCTCACGTATCTCTGCTTTTTGTAGGCAATGATTGTAAGGAACGCAAAGGATACAGCTCATACAAAAGCGGAGCGGAATATACTGGAGGAAGTGAAACATCCCTTCATCGTAGACTTAATTTATGCCTTTCAGACTGGTGGAAAACTCTACCTCATCCTTGAGTATCTCAGTGGTCAGTATATGAAATTCTGTCATCTGCTGCTTTGTATCTTATGTAATAGAGAATTTTTACTTCTTACTCTGCTTACAAAAGGCCATTAACTATTGGCCGTGGCATCTTAAAACTGTAAATTAGGCTACCATTAATACATAGAATAACATAAATAAACCTTCTAATTCAATGAAATACAGAGAAATGAAACATGAGAGTTATTTTTAATGGAAGTACAGGAGAGGAGGAGTTTTAATACCTTTTCTTCCATCAGATTTGTAATTCCTGTATGTTACACTTAGATTCTATGCAGTCGTACAGAGTACCTGAGGTGTTAGTCCTTGCAGGTTCTCTGTGAAGCAAGGAAGTGTTATCTCATTTCATGGACAGGGAAACAGACACAGATTACAAGCCATTTGCTCAAGTTATAACAATAGGAAAAAACAAGGACAGAAACACTTGGTTTTTTTCAGCATGCTGTTTTGATTTCTTTTGGTGTTTCTTTAGGTTGCTAAAATTCTGAGAATAACAGAATAGTAAGTTCTCAGTTGTTTTTTGTGAAACAACTTGTAGAGCAGGACAGAATGCCTATTGCTTATATTTTTTCTAGAAAATGGACTTTTGACTGACTAAAAATGATACTTTAATAATCTCATTTTTCTCATGACAGGAGGAGAACTATTTATGCAGTTAGAGAGAGAAGGGATATTTATGGAAGACACAGCTTGGTAAGTGAAACTATATTGGTAAGTTAAAAGTTTTTGGGTTTTTTCTCCCAGTGCTTAAACTGTATATGCTGAATTGAAAAACTATAATTACTCATTCATTTCATAGTCTAGTGAAAAGAGCAGTTAACTGGAATTTGGGAAGATGTATGTGTTCCATACTTACCAGTTTGTGCTGGTGTAACTCCAGTCTTACTTCAGAAGAGGGTCCACTGCTGGTTGCTGAGTGAGGCCATATTCCATAGGGATGTGATAAAGGAGGCATTTTGAGTGTTGGAGAAAAGACTGTGAAAGACTTGCTTTAAGTGCAGGGGTTTTGTTCTTGATTCACAGACAATTTTACATGCAGGTTTACAGAATCTCCAAGTCACTGTAATGGCTATATTCTCTTAACGATCAGATGTTTGAAATTATAAAGGCAATTATTCTAATGAAGGAGAAACAGCTTTTTGGGTAGTGATATTTTGGATACAAAAAAGTTGAAGGTATCCCATCTTGGTGAGGCTTCCCACAACTGCATACAGGTGTATCTTCCCACAGCACGTGCAGATAATGCCTGAGAAAAGCTTTGATGTACGTGTGGGGCTGTCAGACCGTTCTACAGATAGCGCTCTGGGTGCTTCTTAGCTTCGTTTATTTTCTGCAACGTTGCCGTCTAGATGTGGTAATACAGATTGAAGCATATTTGAGGCACTAACCGGTAAATTCAAATTCCTCCAAATACATTAATGATAAGATAGGTAATGAACAGGTAAACCTAATGCTAATGGCATAATTTTGTAGTTCATCTTGGAGTCTGCACGCCTTTTGGCAAACCAGCCTCAAAGGCATCATTGCTTCTCTCATACATTTCTAATGATACTTTCAAGGAACCGTTGCTATGTACGTAATAGTCTTAGTGCTTAAGATGCTTTGCTTGATTGAATGTGTCTAATTTTGTGGCATGTTTCCTTTCAGCTTTTACTTGGCAGAAATCTCAATGGCATTGGGGCACTTGCATCAAAAAGGAATCATCTACCGTGATCTGAAGCCAGAAAATATCATGCTTAATCATCAAGGTAGAAATAAGTAACAATTATGCTGCCAGTCATTTGAAAACAATTCTTCAAAGGTGACAACACTTCACTCTCATGTGAATTTCCCTGGAACAATGGCATGTTTGTTATCACTCATGGTATAACTGAAGACTTGCCAAAGCTAATTGCTTGCCCTTAAACACAGCTTCTTTGGCTTTAATGGGCCACAGCAAGCTCCAAGTTCCGTGTGTATAGTCACAGGCATTTTTTGAATGGTTGACTTGCTATTTCTGCACCTCTGAAATTTTTCCTGCCACTGGGTCATTGTAAAGTACATAAAGATCTGTGTCTTCAGTGTAGCATCAGTGACATTTTAGTAATGGGGATGACTGAAGACGCTAGGAGAGGCAGTTTACGTAGGACGCCAAATCATCTGTAGCTGAAATGACGTACCTGGCGGGTGACGCTTCACCTGACAGTAGTAGCAATTCCTGAATACACTGTTACATTGACTGTATGGCACTGATGAGGCTGCCAGTCTGTACCATCCAGTATTTTCATGTTCTCTTGAACAACTTATTTACTTAGTCTTTGTACTAAATTATTCAGTGTACTTTACATTTGAGGTTGTTCTCTGAACTTTGAAGCAAGCAGTAATACTTGATAGCCGACTTTCCAATCTGAATGATGCTCTACAATCTTTATGTTTAAATACATTTGTCTGTACGTGTATAAGTTTTGTTAGTTTGTCTTGTTTCTCTTCACCAAGTGGCAGCGCTTTCTTATGCAGGTATAATGCAGAGGTTTTATCTGTGATTACCTCATTCTGTTTATAGCTGTATTGCTTTGTCAGACCACTGAGGATATCTGGAAGTAGTTCAGAGTTATTACATATCCATGGTAAAAATGCCTAATTTTTAATGTTACTTATACAAATGTCACAATTCTGGCAAGTCTGAAATTTTATATATTTAATTTCAGGTCATGTAAAATTGACTGACTTCGGATTATGTAAAGAATCTATTCACGATGGAACGGTCACACACACATTCTGTGGAACAATCGAATACATGTGAGCTGCATGATGAAATAGAAAAGTACTAGTCTGGTCTGGGGGTAATGCCTACATTTTGCCTTTTTAACTGATGGTTTATCTGTTCGGTCTCTTATGGAAACTGTACTTGATAAAGGTGGTTTTGTTTGAAAACTAATAGTCAGAATTAGTTTTAAGCTTGTTAAAATACTTTCATATTTTCAATTTTTCTGATTATAGGGCCCCTGAAATCTTGATGAGGAGCGGGCATAATCGTGCTGTGGACTGGTGGAGTTTGGGGGCATTAATGTATGACATGCTGACTGGAGCAGTAGGTGCACAGTTATAGTTGCATGTATTTCTCTTTGTAGCTTTTTTAGTTGCCTGTATTCTAATTCAGATGCATGTATAAATACGTATATATTTATATATATACAAAGTACAAGTAAGAAATATAACTAAAATATGGCTACCCTTATGTTGACTACAGTCATGAGCTGCTCTCATCCAAACAGCTATTTGGAAGTCCCATTTGCAGTAATTTTACCTGCTTTATAAATTACTGAAGTGAGTTCTGTGTTCACAAATAAGAGACCTGAACAAGTCCTATTTTTCCTCCCATTGCAATGGTGCTTTCTAGCCTCCTTTCACTGGGGAGAACAGAAAGAAAACAATTGACAAGATTCTCAAGTGTAAACTCAACTTGCCTCCCTACCTCACACAAGAAGCCAGAGATCTGCTTAAAAAGGTAGAATTTTAATAATAGTCAGTACTACATGTGTATGTAGAAAATAGAAATATTTTCTATTCTGTTTCTGAACACTATGGCTGTTCAGTCTATGCCTGTTTTAATACTGATAAGTCAGTCTTGGTTTTGCGTGGTACAGAAAGTGATTTTGCTTGAAAATAACAACTGTTTTCTAACAAATGCAGATTTTCTGATTGTTCTGTATTCATTCCGCATGGTATTCACTCAAATGATGATTCATGTTAGAACTAGTCTAGTCATAACAGCGTAACTAATTTTTCTTTTTTGGATGTTATTTCTCCTCAAGCTGCTAAAAAGAAATGCTGCCTCACGCCTAGGAGCTGGTCCTGGAGATGCTGGAGAAGTTCAGGTAACTTTTCCTTAACTCAAGCATTCTTAAATTACCTCATTGAAAATAAACTAGCTTTGAGGGTACATCAGGGAAGGACAGTATGCCGGTCTTGAAGTTTAATGAACAAAAAGACAGCCACATGTGACAACTGATCAAAATTTGAATGCTGTAAAGCTTTACGAAAGCAGCTATGTACCTATTTGATAATTTGAGATTTGGAAAGTAACATTTGTTCTTTAGGTCTGTCTTCCAGTACATCTTTTCTGCTAGTTGCACAATGCTAATGGTACAGTCAACCATCGAGAGCAATGATACTCTATCAGTCTGATGAAAAACCTGCCAGCCCTTGCATTTCATGCAGCTCTTTCAAGGGACAAGTGTTGTTGTTTTGTGTACGTTGTTGCATAGTTAAAAGTTAAGGCAGAGGCCTAGTTCACAGGAAGCTGCTTCCACCTTGACTTTTTTTGTGGCAAGATTAACAGTGTACTAGAGTCCTCCTTATTTCACAATAATGATAATTTGTCATTAATACAGTGTTTTGTCATTATTTTTAGATACCTAACTTTTAAAGTTGAAAAATGTAGAAGTATTTTGCATGTCAACTGACTTCTTCTAATATTTTCAAGGAAAACATGATAGGGACTTATGTTGTCTGACTCGGAGGTATGGTTATCAATTTTCAGCTCTTTCAGCTCCGCTGATGTAGTGACGCAGAATATATTCCACTAGACCCATATGTGATTTTGGAAAGACAGACAGCACAGAGAGGGTCTGAAAAGAACATGCTTACTAATTCTTAAGCTTCCGTGATTTATACCCAGAAGGCGGATTATGACTGTGCTATTGCTTACTCCTGTAGGCTCACCCGTTCTTCAGACACATTAACTGGGATGAGCTGTTGGCACGAAAGGTGGAACCTCCTTTTAAACCCTTATTGGTATGTACTTGGAATGCTGTGAGATATTCCTTGTATGCCTTTAGGAAAGGTCTTAAACAGTGTGGAATCTAAAACTTTGAACCATTCACTCTTACAAACTGGAGTGCCCTTGATTTCTGGTACTTTAAATAGTTAAATGCATCAACTGAGGTTTCTGGTTCTCAGATTCACTCTTGTCAAATTAAAGAGAGAAACTACCTGATGCAGATTTTTTTATTTGTTCCCTGAGAACTGATGCTGTATCAACATTTAAAAAAACCCCCTCTTTAAGTCTCCAGACATTATGAAATACTGGCTGTCATGAGCATGCTGTTCTGTCTTATTACTCTGTAGTCATGGTACTCATCTGTCACTGGAACAGTTTATATGAGAAGGTGGCAAAAATCAGCTAAGCGCCAATTTATCCTTCTGTTAAGTCTCTTGGAGGAGTAAGGTTCTGCTTCAGTTTTAATTCCTCCTGCTTGTAACCTGTAGGTTATACAGACTTGCAAGTGCAGGTATCTCTGAACTTCTGCTGCTAAACATCGTACAGTAAGTCAGTACTTAGCTGAATCTAAGATGATAATTAGTTGCTGAGCAAAAGTAAATCAAGTCACCTAATTAAGCATTCGGTATGTTTGCTTATTATTTACAATGCATCTTGTGCGTTATAGGCAGTAATTAAAGTTTACCTCAAACCAGTGATGTGATGAGTAAGCCTCTATTATCCCATCTTACATTTTTGTGGTGTGGGGTGTCTGTCTGTTTTTTTTTTCCCTCCGAGTGCAATTAGGCACAGCAGCAATAGGTATGGCCACTCTGATTGTTCCTGACTACTAAAAATCTCGCTTTAAACTGAGGTAGGCATCACTGATGTTGAGCATAGTACAGCATGGGGACTCCAGACACTTTTTTCCTCTCTGTTTTAAATGAAATTGAGAATGACAAAAGACTGGTATTTCCAAATGAACTATCTGAAGATAGTTTTGAGATTTTCTGTTACTAGCAGACTTTACAAAAGCTACTCGTACAAACCAGATGGTTTTTGAAAATGGTTGCACAGTGGCCAGCACAAATGAATATATACTGCCTTGTCGGTTACACTTAGGGATGAGAGAAGGGATCTTGGGTTTACATCTGTTGTTCTTTGACTGAATTAAACGATATTCTTCATAGCCATTTATTGCAGAGTTGTCATCTGCCCCTCACCATATAAACACTTCCGTATCTGCAAAAATGGGATGAAATGATCTGGAGAGGCTTTCAGAAACTAATAGTTGCAACTGTTCTATACTAGCTGTGACAAGGGCTAAACTTGCAAGAAACTGGCATTGTATTTCTAAAAGCTTTTGTTTGTAATTTGAGATTTTTCTTTTTTTTTAAAAAAGGCATCTTTTTAATTTGTGTTCCTTTTTGATCCATAATTTTTGCCCCTCCCCCTTGCCTTTATTTCTCAGTGTCAGTGCCCATAGTGACCTCCCACTGGCAGCGACAGGATTCCGACACCACTCCAGGGTTTTACTACAGCAGAGCTCTGCCAAAAACCTATGGAATGAACTCCATCCAGAGGCTACACTGATCACCGCTAAGCCATTTGGTTGATATCTGTAATATAAACCCTTAATCATTTTGTTTTTGCAAAGCAATCTGAAGAGGATGTGAGCCAGTTTGATTCAAAGTTTACACGTCAGACACCTGTTGATAGCCCAGATGACTCTACTCTCAGTGAAAGTGCCAACCAGGTCTTTCTGGTAAGTGAGCCAGGGACGAGTGGGAAATCACTGTGGAGAGGTCGGATCTGTTACTCAGACGCAGTAGGGCGTTTCAGGTGAATGAGTTCTACCGAACCTTAACAGCCGATACTTGAAGCAAACTGTTTTAACTTTAAACCCACGTTCTGCAACAGGTTTGAAATTTTTTAAGGGCTGTGAAAATACTTGTTTTGATCATTGCTGACGTTTTCTTTATCTAGATAGAGCTGCCAACAAATGTTGCTTACTTGCTGAAATGTCAGCATTCTAATTCACAATTGCATTGTGCACCCTGGACATGTGATTGCTTTCACAGTCATGCAAAGAGAACAATGTCCGTTCTATAGATCAAAATTAATGAAATAGAGCATGCTTGTGGGAATCTGTGCTCTGAGTAGAAATATCTGGGGTGAGCAGGCACCCAGGTGAGGAGCTCCCTAAAGTCCTGCTGTTTGCTTCAGGAAGTGAGTAGAAGTTCATATGTCTACGTTTACTCTCCTTTTTATAATTTTCATTTCCTATTTCATGGCAATCGTAACTGTACAGATACTCATAAATGTAAATCTTGCCTGTAAGTTATAGTGCGTTCATTCTTATTTTGCAGGGTTTTACGTATGTGGCTCCATCTGTACTTGAAAGCGTAAAGGAGAAATTTTCTTTTGAACCAAAAATTCGATCACCTCGCAGATTCATAGGTAGCCCTAGGACACCAGTCAGGTATATATTTTTTTTTTCCCTTCTTTTTTGTAATATGGTTTTTGGCAAGTAGTTGAAACAGATCTGCATTAGAAATAAAAAATGCGGCCTTTAATCTCAGTAAGCCCATCACTTCTAATGGAAGTGCAGCATCGATCCTATTTTACAAACCACATTATTAGAGACAATCAAGGGTGTTTAGTGGCACAAGAAGTACTAATTTGCTTGCTGTTCAGTGCTGATACACCAGCCTCACAGTCTGGTGACTTCAGTACACTCTTCCTCTAGAACTGTTTCAGAACATCCTAAGTACTTATGTGCTGCTAAAGAATCATGTTAGTACGGAAAATTCCTTATGCAATCATCTAGAAATACATCCTGACTACTCAAATGAGAGAATTTTACAAGAAATGTGGTAGAAGCTAGACATGGAAACTCCCTCAAACTTCTGGAAGTGGAAGGAAGAATTAACAAATGCTTCTCAATAGGCTTGAGTTCAGCTTCCTGCAGAGTAAAGGACATACCTTGGTGCTGTGTATATCTTCATCTCTGACTTTTATATTTCTTGTTTTAAAGCCCTGTAAAGTTTTCCCCTGGGGAATTCTGGGGAAGAGGTGCTTCTGCCAGCGCATCAAATACTCAGACACCTGTGGAATATCCAATGGAGACAAGTGGAATAGAACAAATGGATGTGACAGTCTGTGGAGAGGCCTCAGCACCACTTCCAATCCGGCAACCAAACTCTGGGCCATACAAAAAACAAGCTTTTCCCATGATTTCCAAACGACCAGAGCACTTGCGCATGAATCTATGACAACGCAATTTTTTTTAAGCCTTTGAAGGTGGAAAACAAAGAACGGACATAAGCCCCCTTGAAGTTGAGGGCTTGTATGGTTTACTTTTAAAAAGTGACAGTATCAAAGAGTCAGTCATTGCACAGAGCGACTTGGAAAGCAAAGAAAAATGGATTTTTTTTCTGTCAATCAATGGTGCATAAAAAACTTTAGAAAATGGTATTGCAGAACTCTAGGCACATCATCTAACTGATTCGCAGTGACATCTTCTCACCTTATCAAGGATTTTTCAGCTTGATAGCTTGAAACTGACAGTATTAAGGGTCAGGATGTTGCTTCAGAATCACTGGTCTAGTCGTGAATGTGTCAAGGAGGGTTAGCCCTTTCACTAGGCAAAGTATGAAATGCCTATACGCTTGCGTCTGAGGAGTAATTAGCATGCAAGCTTGGTTAAGCTGTTTCCTACAATGGGGTGGAATCAAAGATGAAAGATGAAATTAATTGGTATTTCACATTCAAAACATAATGCATTTTTTATATATATAAAAATATATATTTTTCAAATAGATTTTTTGATTCAGCTCATTATGGAAAGTATCCCAAAATTAAAAATGCAAAATAATTGGTTGCTGTGAAGAAAGCAAAGGCTCTAGTTCTGATTCTTCTCCTCCTGAAATAAATCAATAAGCGAATCACTCGATTACCAGCTTGGCAATGTGGGGTGGGAGAGAACTGTTTCACTTGCTTACCCAGCTGAAATAGCTGTTCCTGCAGAGACAAACAGACCTAATCAAATGGCAATGCTGCTATGTTCTAGGCTTGACTGGAAGCCATGGGCTCACATACCTGTCCTGCTTATTTCATCCTTGTCCTCAGCAGACATTTCACTGGGAAACATCACTTTTGTATATGCTAGTCACTGAGACGGAGACAGCTGAATGCGGTCAGATTCTTACCCATATAAAAGACCAGGAAAAAGTGCATCGGAATACAAGGTCAGTAGAAACATACAGGAAATACCACAGGAAAGATTATACAAATTCTACATAGTATAAGGAAATAAACCTTTTTGTAATCAGTGGGTAAGAATCTGAGGGATTTTTTTTTTAGTAAAATTCTGCTTATGGGAGTTCCCTGCCATTATACATTTCTAAATTTATCAAATTTTTTTCTATGCTGGGCAATAAATTTGCTGGTTGTATGAGAAAAGTGTTAAATGGCCTTTCAGTGAATGTCTTCCACAGTGGGTCAGAACTTTAGCAACTTAATTTAGGAAACATGTTCTAAGGACACTATTTATGTTTTTGAAATTGTCACAATCTGTACAAATGACTTACAGGTACAAAGAATAAAATAAAGGTAACTTTACCTTACTTAAATACTTCCTGCCTTAAAGAAAGCATTTCCATGAACATAGCTGGTGAAAGGGTTAATATCTGCAGAGCTTTACACTAGTTACGAGTGTGTATGGTGTGTGCGTGCGTGTGTATATGATCATGCAACTGCATACAAGTCCTGTCACTTTTTGCCTGCCACACATTGCATTATCTTTAGTCAAACTGTGCAAAGTCTACTTCTAGTGTTTCACAACAGTAGGGATTTTTTTATAATTCCGCTTACTCTGTGTATACTGAATCTTTTTGAGCCATAGGATCCAAGCCATAAAACTCTCTAAGCACGCTGAATCCAAGCAGAGTGCTGTTTTCTGAAATTCGCAAGTCGGAAGGATTCGTACCTTGTTGATACTAACAGAGAACCAACAAAAATATTGGTTATGATTGAGCAAAAACTAGGGCGTTTTTTTTTTCTCTTCCTGATAAGTCTTTTGTTGGAAAATTTCTTTTTTTAGCGGTATAAGGAAAATAAAGTTACCTTGTAGTGACATAAATTGTACTGGAAGATTGCCATTTTTCATTTGGTAATATGGCCACTGGTGACAGGTTAGGAAACTGAAATCAAAGTGCTCGTCTGTGTGTGTTATGCGTATTTGCAAATACGCAACACTTCAAGCAGTGCCTCTCTGTGCCACTTATTAACACAGGTTTCCTAACATGTTTACTGAGTATAAAGGAACTTAGTATAAAAAAATTATTTTTTTGAGGCAGATCTCTCTTGGTCCTAGTTACAGCTAACAGTTGCTTTTTGGCTGGCTGGATAGAATTGTCCAGTAGAATTGGTTTAATATGGCTGGCAAGAATGGCAAGAGTTGTTTGTCTGAGTTCACTGATTAATTACAGATACAATTCATCGGTTTTAAAAGTAAATTTCATATACTGTCAATGTTTCATCCTATAGATTATAAGTTTAATTCCCTACCATAACTGTGAAACTTTTGGAGTGTGACTCAGACAGCAAGCACACACTATGCAATATGGTTTATCCTGTATTTATTTGTAAAAATATCAGACATAGATCCTCTATATATATATAATAGTGTCAAAATTACTAGTCGTGAACTAAGGGGAGTGGAGTTCTAGCTCCTGTCTGGCTATTTCAGATAAGTGCAGAATGCATTGAATATTGGAGAGCTTAACAAGTGCTTTCTTTTGTTCATTTAAAAATGTCTTAAATTTTTCATTAGAGTATAGAATCTTATTTTTTTTATTTTGTACAAGCTGCGCTTTTTTAATTATAATCACTGAAAAATTCACTATAATTTGATTTTATAGGATTTTTGTAGCATTACAAAAATATAGTAAAGCTGAGGTTAATACCTGTTGTGGCTAACCATATAAAAGTATTAAATCTTAAACTTGAACAAAAGTCATATTTTTTTTTACTAGATGTTAAATAGGGGAATATTTTGTTCTGCAGGTCATTATCACAAAAGGTTTATAGGTCAGCTGTGTTACCAGCAGTTTTTCTTTTCCCATTTGATGCAGAAACTATTCTGGTATAAGATATTCAGAATTTCATAATTTTTCTCTGTGGGAGTGATGCATACATTTGATGCCATTCGTGTACTAAATTGTAATTTTGGGAATGCTGGAATAATTCCTACCAAGACTGTCTTAATTGTGCCATCTGACATTTGAATGTCATCCTGGTATTAGCTCATAATAAAAGATAAAAATAAATGAGTCAATTGTTCTTTGGAATATCCCTTTTTCTGTCTTGCTATCTAAAAGCTGAACTGCTGGAGAACATTTAATATTTGAGTCCACTCTTAACTATACAGTGGGTGTTTACTTTGGGTCTGTTCTCTTTTTAACTCCCAACCGGCTCTCACTGTTAATCAAAAAGTGCATCAAACATTGAGGGAGATTATTGCTGTTCTTAGGACAGATGCATGGCTTTTGGTTGGGTTTTTCAAAGTTCTGTCTCTGCAGCGGGATAGTTGCTGTTTTCATTTTCCCAGTTTAAAGGGAAATCCTTTACCCTGAGGGGTAAAGGAGGAGGGGAAGTTATTAAGAATGAGGCAAATAACTTAAATATTCTTCCTGCAGATCCTTGATGATATACTATGTGCAGTTCCTATGTATGAACTTCTACAGATTGTTCTCTTCTAGATGAACTTGGCTTTGTAGCTGTACTCGAGAAACAAACTTGAGCTGCCTTAGTAGAAATAAAGGTAATCCCTGTCGTGTTTTTCATCTTTCAGTTTACTGGAACTAAATACATTCAACTGGTGAATGAGATGGATGTGAATAGCAATTAAATGCAAATTTAAACATATGCTAATCCAAGTGACCTGTTTTTTTTTTTTAGTAGTAGTAAGTAGGTAGGCCCAAAGTGTAACTGTGGATCTAAATCACTGTCTTTCATGACAGCTTTGAAAGGAAAGGGAGGGAGGAAGAATTCCGCTTAGAAGTTAAAGGACCTGATGGATGCTACTTCTGATGGGTCTGTCTTACCAAGGGCTGGTACCTTCACCTAGGTTCTTGGGCTCTTACGAAGTGGCTGCTGATTGCCATTTGTCATCCTCTTCTCTGTTCTGGCTCCTGCAGAGTCAGATGTGTGCTGGGTGTCTGTGTGTCTGTGTGTGGAAAGCAGGGCAGCTAACCCTGGCCTGAGTAGGCTTGATAAGGAAGAGTTGCATCTTAGTAGCATGATGCCGACAAGCCGATCAGAGAGGATGTCATTCATGGATGTAAGTCACTCGCTCTTTTTCCTCTCTGTAACTAAGATGAGAATAGCTTGTTTCATTTATGAAGTGTAAATCTAAACTGGTTGATCAAAATCTCTTTTTAGTTCTTTGGTTTTTAATAAAATGTGCTTGATAATATTACTGGGTTTGGATAATTTTCACTGGATCTTAAAGGAAAAAAGAATTCTTCGACAGAGAGAAAATGAAAGACAAATTGTTCCCTGGTCCTATCTCTGACCAATACCCACCCTTATTCTAATAAGGTGTTGTTACTACCATGTGGTAGACAAAGCCCAAAGGGTCAGCAACAATCCAGGGCTGACTTAAAGCACTGACACCATTTTCTGTTGTGCTCTATAAAATAGTCTTGGTGAGCTTTACAGGCCAGATGACACTGTCGAGTTCTTGTGTTGATTTTTTTTCTTAACCACAAGTGTTAATACTTCTAAATTAGTTTTATATTTTTTAGTAATAATGCTGGCCTTGCATGCCGTCCCTGATGCCTTAATTCCTCACTGTACAGAATCTGTCTCAGATATTGAACTACCTGTTGAGGTAAGTAGTTTATAAATACTTTTGTTCTATAGCAAAAGAATATTTAGTTCAGGTTGATTTCTTTCAAATTTCCCTGCATACTTTCAACGTGTAAAACAGCGTGTTTCTTGATACGTAACTACCTTCCTAGTTCATCTTGGGTCTGCCAGTCCAAGTTGTTGGTCCTGACAGACCACTCCAGCTTTGTCTGTCATGGAATCATAGATTCTGTGATGGAACATCAAGCTTTCCTCACCATCTCCTGTTGCATAAGCAGCGGGGCTGCCATGTACTCACCGTGGGGATAAGGCAGTGAGAAAGCATGCTTGTTCCTCAGATCTTTTCATTTAGTCAGCAGGGTGGTGGCTCTGCTTTCAACACAACTGTGTGAAGCAGCTGGTGCATCTCAGAATCTGTACCTTCCCAGTTAACATTCCAGGAGTGGATGAGGTGATTTAGACCTATTGTTCTAAAAAGATTTTTGAAAGACTATCACAGAGCACTGGAATTGTGATGAATGGCTACCCATTACTGGTAGGCAGTGAATTTAACCAATATTCAAGTAACAGGAAGTGCATTTCCTTGCTCTAACATCATGTGCAAGTCTAATGAATTTTAGTTTATATTTTCCTAGAGAGGATTTTTTAATTAAAAAGTGATTAAGCTATTGGTATTAGCATTTCAGAAAAAGCTAATTCAGGTAAGTTGCAACTTGTATTTTGCCCTGTTGGTTATTACATCTGCCCTTATTAATTGTGAATTGGATTTAGTCACACATTTTACTCACACAAGCAAAGCTTTTTTTAAAGGTGCTATTTGTTGACTAAATTAAATATAGCATTCAAATTGTTTACGTAGAACTCCCACAATATCTGTATGAAGGTAAAAATCTTAAACTCTAGCTAAACTGTATGTTCATGATTAAGTGTGGGAAAGTCTGGTTGTGTAACCAAGTGAGCTGCCCAGGCCTCAGTGGGCCCACCCGAGGTTCAGAATCCAACCTTAAGTTCCCCCTACTCTTTTTTTGTTCCGTGACTGATTCAGTTCTTGCCCATCTCTCGAGGGAAGTTCTGCTGCAGCAGCAGTCTGAATATCGGCACTGATGAAATTTAAGTAACAAACAGTTCTGATCTTGTATGAATGTCAAATGCAAGCTGAGGCGTAGCTAGATCTCCCTGAGGAAACAAAGAGGAGTTTGTTCTGACTACAGTGGAGGTACAGGTGCAAGCCCTTTACAGCACAGCTCTGGCTGTGGCCAAGCTCCCATTCTTCCCTGCCAGCCTCAGGACTGCTCTAACACCATTCAGCTGCACATTCTCCACACTAAGCACCCTCACCTGCTGGGAAAGGCTTCCATGAGAGCCAGTCTCTTCTACTCCCATAAGTTTCCAATTACAGACTTGGAAGCTTTTGCCTGCTTTCTTTAAGCTGGAGCCTTTTTCCCCAGTCACTCAGATACCATGGTGGAACAATTGTAGGGCACATTTACACAATTAGCAAACACACAGCATGCTATAGCAAAACCCAGGCTGAACATAAAATGATACCTCTTAGCTTGAATCTCCCATCTCATTAGAGCTTTACTCAGCATACTATAGTCTACTAGTATTACACTTTTAGCTGCACCTTTAAGGGCACTCTCCCATCATGCCCTGTCAGCCCTATAAATCTGGCTGTCAGCTCTAACTTCATAGTACTCAGTCATCCTGCCTGGTCATTTGAGTTGCTACATCATTCATCAAGTAAATGTTTAACTTTTTTGATGCTCTTTTTTCCCTAATTTAGAAGTTTCCTAAAGGTATTCAGTTAAGACAAGCTCAAGTTAATGGCAATTCAGTTTGACTTTGCTGTAACATAATAATTTGAGTGGCATTTTTTTTTAGTCTTATCTGAATAGCAAGGTGAAAAAAGACAAGCAAGGAAAAAAAAAAGTAAGATTGTGTATAAGTTAGGCCTATAATTGGCATGAAGACTAGTCATGAATAAGTTGCAGCACTTGGAGGTTTTTTGTTTTTCACAGACATTAGTTTAACTGGAAAAGTATACCTAGCAGTGAGCTGTTGTTTTGTGCTTCCATGTAAGTTAATACTGAAACAGTAATGAATCTTGTTTCTTTATTCAACATGCACCAAACAAATAGATTGAAATGCATTTATTCTCTCTGATTTTTATGCATACTACAAATTGCAAATATAATATAAAATAGATTCTCCCCTGTAAGAAAATCTGGTTCCTGTTACCACAAAAATATAGTATTAAAGATTTGTTTTAAAAATACCAACTTTATAAAATGCTAAGTAAAAAACTAACAATCGCTGGTTGGTTTATGCGTTAAGCCAAAGATCCATTAGAAGTCTACAAGAACCTAAAGGGGAAGTGTCTAATCCTTGTGGCTTACCTCCAGGTACAGTGAGAAACAGTTGCTGTTACAGGTGCATGAATAAGAAGCTAACTTCTCGCAACTATTGGGCAAGCATTAAAGGATCTTTAATTCCAAGTGTGACAGGTAGCTCTAATTCTCACTGTAGTCCACAGTATAAAATTTGCTCGTAATCTTAATAACAGGAGGTTGACCTTTTGGTTTGAGTCATGTTAGAAGGATAAATACGATTTAGTACAGTGTGGAACTCTAGTAAACTTTTACATAAAATGTTGAATTAAAAAGCTGCTTCAAGAAGTAACGCGGCTTTTTTCAAGGATTGTTTCCTACAAGAATCACAAGAGGAGCAATGCTGGCTTTTCTGTATTCATTATGAAAACTTACTTTCTATACTTAAGAAGGTCAAGTTAACATTTTCTGCACTGTTTTAAATACTGGAACATTTCATAGAAGCACGATATCTAGAATTTGGAAACTCGTTCCTTGTGCCACCTACAATTTAATCTGCAGTAAACTGAAAAACCTTAGCTTGAATGAACTGTAAAACAAGTTGTTTGACATGCTTTAGAAAATCTGTAGATGCATAGATGTAGCTCCATCCTTCCACTTGTTAACATGGTCTGAAATAACAGTTCTGCAGAGTGGACACGTTTTTTCTCTATTAAACCATAAAGAGATGCATTCTTCACAAAATGTGTGCTGTAATGAAAAGAATGAGAACTTAGAGCTTCTAAGCTCTTCCATTTATAAGACGGTATATTATCTGCATAGCGTGATTTCTAAAAATAATCAGAAGTCACATACACTCACTAATCTAACTTTATGTTGGTTTGTTTACCAGGTGTTTAAAATATTCTTAAGTTTGAAAAAAAAAATTCGCATTATGTGTATTACCTGACAGATAAGCAGAATAGGCTTCTGAAATTCAGCTTGGCAGATTGAACAAATATCATCCGATTCAGAACACTGTCTCTTGCTAGCCGTCACCCCGTAGTGCTGTAAAACAAGGTATTTTCAGCAGATACTAGTTTCTAGGTGGGAGGGGAAGCCAAAACAAAGCACAAAAATAAGAGGACAGAAAGGAATTGGGAATAAGGGCTGCTGGGTCAGGAAAACTGTTCAATCCCTAATCCAGTGAAATGTTGCCAAGTTTTTTAATAGTTGTCTTGGGGCCTAAAGCTTATGTGCTCCTACTTGCCATGCTGTCTAGTTATCTAGTTGTCTAGTACCTTCCCCTGATCACAGTTACTGGAAAAATCTGTATCGGTGTTATTTTAACAGTGACCTCTGAGCAAAACAATGTGTTAAATTCCAATCTGATCAAGATAGCACTTAAAAAATGAGAAGGGCTTTATTATTCTTTTAGTTCAATTACACTGTGCTCCAATATCTTTTATACATTTTACTGCCCGGATAGCAGACTCTAAACAATACCTTTTACTACAGAGAAAGATTATCTAGAAACTTATAATTCTAACAGAAGTTTCTTGCATGTCAATTATTTTGGCAAGCTTCAATACGGACTATATTTCAGCCTAAAGCTGCAACCTGCATCCAACCAATATTCAGTTAGGAAGCAGGACAAAAAGGGTATGTTATTTCACATATGCTTTTCAGAGAGACATGCAGAATAGACTTTTTGGGGGTTTTCTTGTTGTTGTTCAGGTGGTAACGTAATCACGTAGTCAGGGAATTCAGACTATGAAATCCGAGGACAAGTATACAGGATTTACTTTAAAAATGCAGTTGTCTATTGCTAGAATAATACAAACTAATATAGGAATAAGGTATTTTAAAAAGTATTTTCATGAAAATTGGGTTGATTTTTGTCATAAGAGAATTCAGTACTCACTGGTCGTGTACAAAATATCCGTAAAACCTGCCTGAAGTTTCTCAATTGTCCAAAAAAGCTCAAAAGCTGAAATGGGAAAGAAAACCTGAGTTACGCTTAGTATTCTTCTCTGTGAACTGAAAAGCTTCCAAGCTTTTGTGCAGATTCCAACACTAGAGGTCTTACTGGTAGTTTGATGTTGGCAGAAACATAAGCAAAACTATAGTTCAGACTGACCCTATTTCAGTTGCTTAATATGCAACCAAACTAAGAATTTAGCCTGAAGTTTTTTTCAGAGAACAACAGTGTTGAGGTTCTGAAATGAAGCACTCAAGTGCAGATATATCAGCATTATCATCATATATGCAATAGTCTTCAGACTTATATGTAAGATACCTTAGCATTACAAAGTATTTTAGATGTGCAAAGCTGAATTTGTACTGAGTCTGGTTACATCTGGGGCAGATTCGCTCTTTGGTGAAGTAGACAGCCAGTATGAACATTTACGCTTAACTTGTTTAGTATCACACATTATACTCTAGCAGGAAGAAAATCTAGTTTCCTGGAAATTGCTGATTCTTTTAACCCTTAATTTTACCTTTATTTTTGCAAGCTGTCTTCCTCAGCATCTGGTAACAGTCTGATCAATGTCTGATGTGAGGGGACCTATAGTACCAGTGTTCTTTGCTATGCAACCTCAATCCATTCCACAACAGGTGCAGGAAAAAGACGACTGAGTCCCCTGAGCCAGTATTCCTGTCAGTTTTGGAAGGCTGTATTGGTTCAACTGAAGCATCGACTTGCAGGTCAGTTCAAACACAGGGGAACGTTCAGAAACGTGTTCATTTATGTGTCTCTAACCCTCCAGTGATAATTACTGCAAAATCGTTTGAGAGGAATATAAAGCTTACATACTTTTAGGATGAGGTAGAGAAGGCCCAGCAGTATCCCAAGGGTCCATCCTAGTACACTGTCCAGCTCCCCATAGCCAATAAGATAACGGAACCAAACTGGTATGGGGACAAACATACGGTAATACTGGCAGAGTTCTTCTAACAGCATGTACCAGTAGCCCTAAGCAAGACATGCAAAGGAACCGCTCAAGATTTAAAACACAAAGGATTTTTAAAATATAGAGAAAAAATGCATTGTTATTCTTCTGAGTAACTTCCTCTCATAGTATCTTGAAACAACTAAATAGGAAGCATGAAAAAGAATGAAGACCAGATAATGAGTCTCACCACAACTGTACAAATAGAACAACTGATTGCCGTACTGCAGAAAATCAAATTAATAGGCTAAAATAGGGTGGCTTTGTCAGATACCTACCTGCTTAACAATGCTATCAGACTTAATTTCATAAGCATGAACAAAGAAAATAGAAGTTACACGAAAAAGGAAAATAAGACAAATTTGGTCACATAGATCAGCTTGTCATTAGCAAGAGTTGTGTCCTGCATTCAAGATTAAAAAATGAGAGTAAGGCACATTCTTTTACTAACAAACATAAGTTACAAACTGTTTTCCTGTAAACGTTATTTCATGCCTGTGTAAGAAGCCTTATCTGGTGACAAATAACTCCTGTATAGGATCGGGTGGTAGGAAAATTATGGGGCCAGGAAAGAAGCATAGGGTCGCTGGACTGAACACGTAAACAGTTCAATGACACCCTAAAAATGACTGAATAACAACTGGAGAGCACAAGTGTCCTGCACAGAGCACATATAATCATAAATATTTAGCTAAGCTCTTACTTTATTTCCTTGTCTTTAAAACTAGATTTATAACAGGGAAGAAGTACTCTTTCTATAATGTATGCTGGATAATATTAGCTTTAAAAAACAAAAAAAATCTTGATTACAAAGTGATATTTACAGAAATTGGTGATCACTGAGAAAAAACTTCACCCTGGTACATTTGACAAGATAAAACCTACCAAAACATCCTGTTCAAATGTTATCATGTACAAGCTGTACTTGTTTTTTGTTTTGTTATTTAAACAGTACTAGTATTTGCTATTTTGACAGAAAATTTAATTGTTTTTTGCATGTCTCACCTTAGGAAGCAGATAAAAATAAATACCCCACCAACCAACGTAGGCTCCTATAAAAATCATTAAACTTCACTGGTTTGAGGAATTAAGCTATGAATCAAATTCACTGATCTGACAAATATTGCTTAAGTTTATTAACAAAAAGAAAATTCAGATTTATTTTGAAAAGACACAAAATACAGCTGTTGGCATGTGCAGATCTTAAAATCTTCCCATGTCAGTCACTGTCAAGCATGTAAAAAATTTACTGTGCATCAGATTCTGTGTATACACATTCTTACACTGCAGCATATAAAAGGTTTCTTCATCCCCCCCACTCAGAGACAGAAATAAACCCATTTATCCGATGACATAATACAAGCAATCGTTTCAGATCGGACTGTTAACCGTCCTTAGCACCAGGCAGGGAAGAACATGAAATCCACAGGGTTTTCTCACCCACAGTGTAGTGGTGGATTATATATGGACTTTTAATTAAAAAGACCCTTGTCTGGGTGGAATTTAATAATTAGCTAATTTTACCGTAAAAGGATCTTCATAAGGAAGCAAAAATACAGCTTGTTTTCTTACCTTGGATTTAAAGGACATCATAAAAGAAGGCACCAAGAGAATAAAGCACTTGAAGCCCATGAAGAGGAATTTCAGAATAAAGTCTGTGACTCCGACAATCCAAAGTACCTCCCAGAAGTTTATTAAATCCACAGTAGGGTTTAAAAAGATTAAGCTACAAAAAGAATTATCAGAAGTTACTGGAGCACCCTATTTAGAGGAAAGCATAACCAGAGATTATCACAGCAGGTTTAATTAAAAAAGGAAACCTGGTTTACATAGAAGAAAATTAGTTGCCAAGAAAATACTAATCAATTATTTCAGTGATTGCAAGCCGATCATTTATGATCTGTGACAGCCTTTCAGTGTTTGAACCTCCCTTCCTGTACCTTCATCACAGCCCCCATCCTCTAGAGACAGGCTTGCTTTCCCATTTTAGCAGTACAGCCTTTGACCGGTTTACAGCCAAGCCTGTAGCTACAGAATGGTAAGGGGAAAAAAATAAACTGGAGACGAACTCCACAGAGCCCCAGAATGCCATATTCAGTGGGAGGGTCAAAGCCAGGGATCAAACCCAGCTACACTCCCCACAGTACAGTAGTACTATGAAGTTGAGTATGGGGGTCTAATCCTGCAAATTCCAAACCACTGTTTTTAATGACAGCACCTGTTCAGTTTGGCAGAAGAGGAAGAAAGGAGATCAAAATGAAAGAGAAACAAACGCCTCTATTAAAGAGAAACAGCAACAGCCTAGATAAAATGTTCCCAATTATTATTTATGAGTAATTTATGATGTGAGAGATGTTCCTCTACTCACCTGTAATACAGTGACTGAGAAAGAAAGGTGTAATACAAGAGGAGAGATGATCCAGTTAGGTATACTAGTAACCAAGCACACTGCAACTTGGAACACCGTTCCTGTAAGATAATGGTAAAGATATATTACAGTCCTTAGCTGAGTATCAGTGTCTTAATTGACGGATAAAGGTCTTGGTTAACTTACAGACTTTTGTTGCATAGGGTGATACTTACTCTTAGAAAAACCTGATTTACTATGCTTTTGTTTGCATACATATAAGTTGTTAGCAGCCCAATTCCAAGAGAAATGCCTATTAGGAAAAAAGGGTCAGTTATACACAAGAAAATAAAGAAATTTATTCAACTGGGTTGAAGAACCAGCTACTTCTAATATATCTTTGTAATTACAATTAATAGCTCAGACTATCATGCCAGAATAATTAAGTGCACTGTACATATACCAGCAAAGGAAACGCCACTGAAATGTAGTTTAGTAAATCTCTCTTTCTGATTAATAAAGCAAATAAAATCTAAAAATAAATTGAATTATATTTCAGGCATGGTTATTCGTATATCTCGTTGGGGGGGAGGGTCTGTTCCCTCAGACCTTATTTTGTTATACTCTACCAATTATATGCTGCGTGATCAATTTGACACACAGAATCAAGATATACGGCAGACTTTTGTGCAGCCACTGGAGGAGGTATCTGAGTTCTGAGAGGGAGCTGCCGCTGTGTTCCTCTGAGTCTGGAGGGGAATCGTTGAGCCCCCCTGCTTCGCTGTGGGCATGTCCGTGTGAGCGACTTTGGGACCCTGGCCTCGAATGCCGCGAACTCGCGTCTTCTCGGGCTTCTCCCACCGCAGAGGTTAGCTGTATGCGAACATCTCCGCTATGATGGCACGAGCTGTCTCCTGACAGCCTCGCTGCGTGGGCGCTCTGAGAAGATGAAGAGTCATCACCACTCCCTTGGATGTTGTGGAGATGACTGTAGTTTGGTTGCATGGTGAGATTTTTTTTCTGGTCCAGATTCTTGCTACTTTGTCTCCTATAGTGGAATAGGAAAAGTCACAGCTAAAGGAGGAGCTAACGAGTTCAGGGGAAAAAAACCCACAAAGACCCAACAGAAAAAACACAATAGATTGTACTGAGTGATTGCCTGCATGAAGCAAAGCAGAGATCCTCTGACAGATGCTGTCTTCGTTGTGAAAGCTGGCATACTGGGTTTGCGCCCTGTCTCCACGGGCGCAACTTTCCGTGTGCCATATTAAATGGCTTCCTTTCATTCACGTGCAGATTTTCTAGCCTGCGGTGAACCTGGCTGCCTGAGTAAAATCTGAAGTTGCTTCAGTGCAAATCAGAACAGCAAAAGCTGCTGAATAGAAGCCCAGCACTAGCTTGTGCAGCAGATATCTCAGAAGTGCTGCATAATTTCACAAAAATAGTAACAGTAGTAGGGCAAAGAATGAGCAAACAATGATGGGAAGGAAGCAAAGAGTATATTTACATGCATCCGTGAAGTGGTAAGCATTTGTTCAGACAAGTCTGGTCAAAAGCCAGTGCATGCTCAAAATTGAGGGCCATTATGAGATTAACGAGATTATCCTGTCTGGGTAAGTGAGCAGAACCAGGTTAGTCCATTTTGTAAGATGCATTTAAAAGAGCCTGGACTGTACAGTCTAGGTGAAAAAAGTAGTGCAGCCAACAGTAATCTAACAGCGAGACCACCCAAACGAGGTCACATTTATCTTTTCTTTGGCATCTTTCTGTTCTCATCCTGGGCTGTTACTCGCTTCTGTGTCAGTCTTTATATTGGTCAAATAGGGTTAAACCTACTTCTCTGGACTGGTGTGACAGCAGAGTAACGATTTTGGAGAATGCTGTGAAGCTGGATTTGGCACAGTACTTGTCACTATCGAATAGTATTATTGAAACCCTGAGAATTTTGTTATAATCCTTTTACTGTAATTCAGACTCTTCAGATTCCTCTTTGAAATTATCTTTTCCAAAGCTTAGTGTACATACACAGCTAGTTTCACTGGGGATACAAAAAGGTTAAAGCAAAATTGGTTTTGCACTGCAAAAAGTTCTTCACATATTTGCACAAGCCTAGAATTCTTTAGCTTTTAAAGTGGAGATTGTATTAACAGAGTAAGTTGCATGAATTTAAACAATATCCAAAGAGGGGAACTTACTGCCACACTGCCGCTACTACTGTATTTGTGTCGGCCAAAGATTACATCATACTTCAACCCAGCCAAAATTCACGTTCTGTAATTTTATGCACATGAACAAAGCCAATAAACCAGAGATAGCATTGACTTGTGTGAGCAGAATTACCCCGTGTGTCCGCAGGGTCAGGCCACGAATGCTCTTTTTAAAAGGAGAGAAACAGCAATAATAAAGCAACCCTCATCAGCACCCTGGAGTTAGTGGCTTAGGGCCTGCTTCTGCAACAACTTACAGCTCGGTGTTTAAAAAACACCCAGTGAGCGATCCCCTCGCTGGCGTCGAGCAGCTTCCCTCGGCCCTCTGCCCGACAAACTTTCGGGTAACCAAGTTACCGAACGGCGTTTCCAAGCGCCAGAAACCCGCGCGCAGCGGCCGGCTCCCAGCCGTTCTCCCCC
>Ga0065711_1032136_pt1 | contig 27937 bp, 20 predicted proteins | sample Hoacrofraction12_FD_59098 | JGI IMG/M metagenome (GOLD analysis project Ga0065711, IMG submission 59098) | Hoatzin crop microbial communities from Cojedes, Venezuela - Epithelial fraction 12 v2 (version 2) | ecosystem: Host-associated > Birds > Digestive system > Esophagus > Crop | place...
CCCCCTCTTTTTTTTTTTTTTAAAGTCTGAGAACAGCATTTAAAGACTCTGGTCTCCTGTAAGCATTACTCACATGCTCCCCAGATGGCTTTTCCAAGGAGATTTCTAATTATTTGGTTCTTTTAAAGAAATATCCTGCAGGAATCTTTTAGGTTTCTGGAGGTTTCCTTCCTTCCTCTACAAATTTCTTTACCCAGAGCTTGATTTAAAACCAAACTCAAAGGAAACAATTCCAATTACTTCAATACGCCTCAGAACACACACCCTGAGGTAAAAGAGAAATGAACCAAATCCCATAAAAAATAAAGATGGTGCAGATTTCCAAAGGATTCACAATGAAGTGTTGTAGAGAAGTAACTAGTCCAAAATTTTCAGCCTATCATGTCACAGAACAAAGGAACATTTACTGAAACTAAGAAAGTTAATACTGCATACAGACCACAAAGGATTAGATGTATAATTCCATCTCCACCAAGAAAAATAAATTAAAATCAAAGCAACAATTGCTGTAATAACAAGTAAACAAGGAAACCTCAGATAATGAAAAATATTCAAAGATTTCAGATGTTGAACTACCTCAAATGGACCAGATTTCCAAAAGTGCTAAATTCCTGCCCTCTGAAAATCTATGTTAGACATCCCCAAGTGGGAGACTGAAAGAAAATCACAGTCATTTCTGGAAAGCCTGATCACTGTGGTTCTGCTTTGGAGAACAATTAGAGAGCAGAGCAGATCCCCTTATGCATTTTTAAAGCAAATTATTCTAATGAATGTATAGGGTCTGTGTCTCTCCCAGGCCATCCAAGGCACCTCTGAAGCAGTAGTTAATTACAGGGACAAGCTACTGCTCCAAAGCTGTTGCTCCATATTCCCAAAACGGGATACAATCCTATAGGGCGTGATGCCCTGCTTCCTACGAACACTGACTGGGCAAACTGGGAGTGCTGCTGCATGCGCTATGGCACAGACCCGCTGCTGGCTCATCACTATGCTATGCCCCACTCTCTGAAAGAACCTAACCACGGTATCCAGCCTCTTGGATCACATCATTAGCTTTGCCCTCCTCTTGGATCACCATCTGTGCTTGCCAGCGGTGCTTAAGGGCATTTGCTGCGCCACTCAGCACAGCACAGGGCTCAGCCTGAGTGGTCGTGAGCTTGCAATCGGAATGCTACAGAGAACCTTTCCAATGCTGGAAATACCTTCTTCCTTGGCTGTGCTAACCTGTGATTTGTCAGGTTAAAGAGAAAGGCCCCAGCAAGCGCTGGGGTTAGCCTGGAGATGGCCATTCAGAAACTCCTTTGCCATCTGGCTGTGTTCACATCCTGGATGCTTCACATACCTTTGGTGGCGTGGCTGTGAGCAAGGTTTCATAAAGAGACTGGAAGGAAACGAAAACTCTGGGTGGGGCCGTGGAAGTTGGTGTAGTTCATGCAAAGGTCACATCCTTTTTTTCCCCCCTCTGAGCATCCTGTCCGGGCAGCCTGGCCTTCACCCTGGGCCACAGTGAACTGGGAGCCTGTGACAATGGGGTGTTGCATTGCCCCATCCTCCCAGCAGCCTCCTGCCAGTCTCATCAATCTGGCAGCAATGGCCAGAAGAAGCACCAGCAAGGGTTTAATACCCAATCCCAAACTCTTCCAACAGCACTGCTTTTCCACCCATCCTTTACAGCAGCCATAATTCAGGCAGGAGAAAACCAGGGGAGAGCAGCAGCGGTGGATGTGCTGTCCTCTGTCTTCCCCCATGGCAAAGGAAGGTCCATTTTGGAAATGTTACTTCCTTCCAGCCCAAGCCCCTTGATGCTCCAATTGACCCAATATATCTAAAAGCACTAAGCCTTTCTGCAGCCTTGCACTTCAACCCCCAGCCTCTGGGACTTCCCCCGCACCGAGCTCTATGGCTGGCTGAGCTTGTTTTTTCTGCTGCTTTTCTGATACAGCAAAAGGCTGGCACTTACTTCTGATAAACAATTTAAAAAAAAGAAACAAACCAAAAAAAAACGGGATTGTAGCTGAGCTCATAAAGACTCAGCCTGCCCAGGACACCAGGGGATGAAGAAGAGGATACATCCAGGAAAAACTGGATGTGTTCCCCTAGGGTAGTAGATATTTGCATGAGCACACCTCGAGATAGAGAGAGTCTGCATCCCAGAGGCTGTATAATCTAAATAGCAATATCGTAAATGCATTGGGACAGGGAAGGAAAAACCATCTCATTGCCCCACATTATGCATGACGAACACCAGTGCAGAGGGACAGGGCGACTTACTTGCATCACAGGAAAACCGCGGCAGAGCCAAGTCCCAAATCCCAGTTCAGGGACTTGACCACAGCGTACTCTATGCTTTCTATCTTCTGTTAACAAAGAAAACAATATTTCCCCAGGTTTTGATCCCCAGTGATATCGCTGGATTTGCTGCCCAGTTGTGAAATATTCCAGGAGCTGGAAGAGCAGATGAAGCTCCAGCGAGTCATGAGCGGACACTGCCTCATTGTGCAACCTGCACAGCGAGGGTCACGTTCAGCCCTCCGACGCTGCCTCTGCTACCGAGGCTAGACCCAAAATACCTTGTGCCTTTCCACAAAACTCCAGGTTTGTGGGTTTGTTTTTTTGTTACTTGGGGCTGTTAGGCCAGGCTTGACAAGAAAAATCAGCCCCCATCTCGATGCAACTTTGCAGGAACACAGCTAACAACCAACCAGACAGGGCACCGCGCCGCACAGAAACTCCGTGCTTTCAAAGCGTCAGCCAAGGGGAGCGGTGTTCAAACATCCATAATTGTTTAGCAGAGGTAACTTCACAAGTATAGGCACTTTTGATTGCGATCTAGCCACCACGCGTGCAAAGCAGGGTTTCGCTCACCCACCGCTCCCTCACTTTCTGACTCCAGGCATGGGGCGGCGAGGCAGGGCAGCCTCCCCCAGCGCACAGGCACGATGAAAGCTGGAGAAGGCAGCAGGGAAATTTCCTTAGCTCCCCCACAGATATTTTTCCCCCCTTTATTTCCTAATCATCTGTCTGCTGGGCTAGCGGCTGCCAACCCACAGAGGGACACCAGGAGTCTCCCTTCCTGCGGCTCCGGTGCAAGGCAACTCCCTCGCAGCCCCCAAACCTCAGCTCTCCATCCGAGCAGCACAAACCAGCCACACAAGTAAGTTCTGGATACTTTCTCCTCCCCCCTTCCCCCCATTTTTTTTTTTAAAAGAAACTGCCTTTTCATCATGGTTCCCCTGGGAAGAAGCAGCAGCTAACCCAAAGGGCAGAGATGCCCGGGAGGAAGGAGGGTGCTGTGGGCAGAAGGGGCAGGTGGACGTCCCCTGTGAGCTGGCACACAGCCGTGCTTACAGACATCCCACCAAATCTCTGCAGAAAACTAAGTGGGAATGAGGATTTTGAAGGAAAATGGGGAGCTCCTGACAAGGCTGAGGGAGGGGCTGCCAACCAGCACCCCGTTAGCTCAACCCAAGCCCAGCCCTCCTTAGCCATACCCAGTACCCTTGAGTGCAGCCACAAAGCATGGACTCTCCCTGCCAGGAGCTGCGGATTCCTGCCCTGAACCCCACTCTTTCTCGCTTAGGAAAGGGCCCCACCTACAGGTGAAGGAACAAAGAGGAGCTCTCGGGCCTCATCGTCATGCCTCCCTCCACTGAAGTTTAGGGGTTGTAGGGAGAGCATGGGAGACCCAGGTTTACCAAAGGCCTGCAAAGGGGGAACGAGGGCACCTTTGCAGTATCAGTGTGGCCTTCTTATGGGTACATAGGAAGAAGCCCTTGGACCCAAATCTAAAACTGGTGGCCTAGAAGCAGTAGGTGGTATCAAGCAGAGGTCTGGAGGAAGGAAGGGCTTGGGATGAGCATGGTACAGACCTGTCTATTGCAGGAAGGCAGCACAGATAGGAGAAACTGCTCAGGACCTGCATGCTGGTGACTTCTGGTTTGATGCTGGATCATGAACATACTCCAGGACTGTGACTAAAGGCACTTTGTGTTGATGGCCAGAGCTCGTGTTTTGGGACTTTGATAAGCAAGCAGAAATCTTGTGAGGTAAACTGTTCCCTGAGCTGTTTCAGGGCTGCTTCCTGAGGAGGTAAATGGTGCTATAGAAGTGCCTGTGCCTCTCCACTAACCTCACAGAGTCTGCACAGCAAATTTAGGTGTAGCTGTCTCTCCTGTAGATGTCTAAGATTAGGTGAACTCCACCTAAAGTGCACTGAGGCATTTCTCAGGTTCAAGAATAGGTTAAACAAGTCATCAGAACTAGAAAGCTCTGGTGCTGGGGCTGGAGGAGAAAAGAAAAGTGACCTAGACCTGAACTCCACAAGTTGTGGAGGAATAAGGTGCATGATCCAATATCCAGACCTGGTTAAAATAGACCTTACAGACATAATCTTTGGGACTATGGCTTCCAAAATGAAGATTGTTGTCACTCAGAGTAAATGAGAAAAAGAGCCTCTGGATCCTGTTTCATTTTTCAGAGAAGGCCACAACTGAGGTCCTCTGCATCTTCGCTAATCCATCAGCTCCTTGACAAACAGCCCGTTTGCTATTCCCTCCCCATCTCTCCCACAGCACGACAGAGCTGCACTGACAGTGAACAGACCACACTGCAGCTTGTGGATGACCTTCTGGCAAGCAGATGCCACCACTCTCACCCCAAAGACCCTTGATACAAAGGACAAAGCAAATCCTGTCCCAGCGTCACCGATCCATGTTGCTTGGCTGATCAACATCATCCCAGGCTGAGAAATACCACAGTTTCTACTGGAAGGAAGCAGGAGCAGCTCCCGGCAGCAGAATGCCCTGCTTTGTCCCAAAACAGAGCACAACCCTCTCACCCTTTGCCATGTTCCCACTCGCCTTCCCAGCTCCCAACCTTCAGCCCTTTCAACACCCACAGTTTTTCCACTCTGCTGCGAAGCAATGAGAAATTCCCTGCCAGAGGACATTGTTCAAATGGTTTATTGAAAAGAAATGCAATTCCCCACTCCAGGCGAACAAGCTCCTTCTTTTCCCCTTGAGGAAGAAGGATAATAGCACAGCCAGGGAAAAAAAAACCTTCCCCAAAGCCTGCTGTAATAATATTAAATAAGAAATCAAAGGGGTTTGGCCAGGAAAATCCCAAGTTCAAAAGAATAATTGCTCCAAGAGATTTAAGCCTACAGCTGAGTCACTAAAATGAAGAAACCTCTCCTTGTCCATAGAAAGCAAGTAAATCTTGGGTCATGCAGCAAAGCTTCTGTACATCCTTGTTAGAAGGAAAGAAGAAGGAAGCCAAAGGTAATTAATCATAGTCCCAGAAGAAAGGATGAAATCTCTGCAATTAGCTACCTAGGCTCCTCTTTCCACTTTTGAAGACTAATCCAGCCTTCTTCTTTCACCCTTCACCCACAGTGCTGCCACAAACACCAAAATTAATACACAAAAACACCGCTACTACAAATACCAAATCACTTCTCTGCAGGGATACACACTCATCTGCAGCCTGTGGTCCCCTGACAGCTTTGCAGTAAGCGTACAGGGAGGGGGGAACACTTGCAGAGAGCAAACAGAGCTCCTTTTCTAAGTCACCTTTTTGTGGATGAGCTGTGATAGAGCTTGCAGACTCTCCAAGAACCTGGAGACCTCAGCTGAACTACAGTGGTTATTTTTAAGCTAGGTATTTTATATCCACAATCCTGATACAACTGATCAATGAGCAGAAAACACCAATTTAAAAAAAAGGGGCATACAAACATGAAAACACTTTCCAAATGGTGAAGATTACTACTGCTTGTGTTAGTAAATTGGCTTATACCTCATTCTCAGGTGATGTAAATTTGCCTGACCATCACCCTGTCCATAGAAAGCATGTTCTTCACAGCTGTACATGCTGTTTGTACAGAGGTGAGTGGACAGGGCTGTGTATTAAGCACAAGGTCTGAAACAATTAAATTCAGTAGGGCAAAGCCAGCTGGCAAGCAGCTCCTTTAATTGCAAAAAGGCAAAGCCACATTTCGCAGATGAAACATGTCCAGGTCTGACTAAAAGTCACAATTCCTTTGCTTACGGCTTCATTCAAAGTTTTGGAAAACACTGGGGAAAAATGCAGTACTTGAGGGAGAGGAGGAAGGGCTAGAGCTGGTGGCTACAGATTAGGAGTGGAGGTCAGGATCCTACATCCAAAAAATCCTCTGCAAATCAGAACAGGCCATTCAACTTCCCTGGGGCTCCCTTACAAATAAGCGTTGACAAATATTATTCCAGCAATGAAAACAACAACAGACCAGCTCTTTAGGTCAAGTACATCAATGGTAAATACAATACAGTGGAATAACACCAAAATGACATCAGCTTAGGAACTGAGACTGATTTCTATCCCCTCTCTTGTATACAAACCACTGCTAATATATGAATAATGCTGTCAACAACAGACGGGGAATGCTGGCCAGCTTTGTGGTGAGGGAGAGCGAAGAATGCAGAGTGGACAGAAATCTCCAGCTTTGCTCTTCCATGACATGGCAGAAATGCTTATTTTCAAAAGAAGGAGAATGCATCACTTTTCTATGAAAAAAATGGAAGTGATTACGCAGCTCCAAGTACAGCTGGAGCTTTTCTGTGCAAACGTGGGAAACGGGGAGATATGATCAACAGCCAGTCTATGAGATACGGCAGCAGGGCCAAGGAGCCTCAGGTACATCCATAACGTGACTCCCACTGTTTTCCCTCCAGGTCACTGCTGCAGACACAGCCAGAGGTGCTGGGGATGCTCTGGGGACTGTTTTGTGGCACAGAGCCGTCTTCATATGCTCGCAGGGCTGAATTCCTGCTCATCACCAATATCAGGCAGAACACTAAAAATCAGTACATTGCTCTCCTAATCTTTGCACAGAAGTCTGGCAGAGGAGGTAAGCACAGTGTCAGAGCAAAGGTGGGATTTGACTGTGGCAAAGATGACTACCAAACGCCCAGAGTGGCCTCCCTGTGCAGTCCTTCAGCCTAGAGCTCCTGTTTATCAAATCAAATCAGCTCTCTACACGTCAGGGTGGTTAGAAGGGTCCTGCCAGCACACTGGGGTTTGTCCCTTGTTAAGGAGAATTCCTACCATCCTTCCAGGGGGATGCATAGATCCTCATGGAGAAAGCCAGCCATCAGACAGGCTGCTTTCCCCAGTCCCGGTACGGGACAGAAAAGCAGCCCTGAAACCACGGCGATGGGATGCGCCAGCAGCCGCACATGAACTGGAAGCCGAAGCTGCCCTCCGCCGGGCGCAAGGGAAACAAGACCCTGCGATGAGGAAGTCAAAAGCTGCGTAGTTCTTCAGGTGCAGGTCTCTTACTTTCCTATAATTACAGGCAACATTCACTTTTCTCAGTGTTATGTTGCAGGCACAAAACGTAAGAGCCGTAAGCTTTCAAAATCAGCAGCAACCTAGGGAGTCTGGAAGCGTCCTGTTGTCCGACAGCACCAAGCCCTGACGTCCAAAAGCCGGGCTGCATTCAAGTGTCTCGAACTAATTAACTGAAACAGGGGATTCTCTCCCACTGTTGATTTTTCTCCAAACCAGTGACCAATGAACACGCTGGAAAATGAAATCCCATAAATTTTTGCTAGATAACTATGCTACCTGAATGTTGACATCTGAATACGGGCATATAACCAAAGATTAAGCTGAGAACTGAGGCAACCTTTAAGCTCAGACAGTTAACATGCAGAAGGGATATAGTCACTGTATTTGATTAAAAATACTTCTTGCTAAAACCCCACACAACCATCAACATCTATAAACACTTTTAAATCACAGAATCACAGAATGTTAGGGGTTGGAAGGGAGCTCTGTGGGTCATCTAGTCCAATCCCCCTGCCAAAATAGGGTCACCTAGAGAAGGTTGCACAGGACCTCATCCACGTGGGTTTTGAATATCTCCAGAGAAGGAGACTCCACAACCTCCCTGGGCAGCCTGTTCCAGTGCTCCGTCACCCTCACAGTAAAGAATTTCTTCCTCGTGTTCAGCTGGAACTTCCCACGCTTCAGTTTGTGACCGTTGCCCCTTGTCCTGTCACTGGGCACCACTGAATCCTGTATTGGTTAATATTACGTACACCCCCAATTTTCATTTTATGTAACCATGTAATAACCACAAAATGAACCCCCCTAGCCAGCCTTGTGTCAATTGGTCAACACAACACAGGCGCCAACCATGAAAGAATGAATGAAAACCTTTTCAGGTTTCAAGTGAGAATAAGAAAACTCCTGAGATTATTTATAGCCATTGATTTGGCCCAACACTGCCAAAGCACTGCAGCAAACTGTGTTCAGGGGCTGCTGCCCAAGGCAGTAACCTTCAAGTCTTCCAATTAATTAACCTTGGCAGAGACTGGAGATGCCAAGCAGCATCGCTGCAGCACCCGCACACATCGGCACAGAACAGCGTTCAGAGATGAACGACACGAGCGCGCATGCCATACACAAAATGCACAGGGGGCCGCAGCACTGCAGACAGTCTGTGGCACTTAGGGCTCCGGAAGGAGGACGGTGACAAAAACCCAGCGCCATCCGGCCGCGCTGCCTGGAGCTGGTGCGAGGTGTGTTTATAACAGGGACACCCGCATGGCACCAGCAGCTGCCAGCGCCACTGCGCCCTTCCAGGACCGGCCCAATGCCCCAAACGTGGAGCCTACTCCCCCCAGCCGGCTTCACCCCCGCCTGCCGCTGTGGAGCAGCTGTGGGGCTTGCAAAGGCTGAACAAAGTCAGTCCCGGGCGACTTGTCGCACCTTCTGAGTTTCCTTTACTAACAATGAACAGGGACGAGTAAATTCAGTAAATTCGGGCGTTTGTCTCCTGTTACAGCACATAAGAGAAGGTGGCAGCCTGTTATGACGCGCTTCATCTCGCTGTGACGGGGCTCAGCCTCCTCGCTCCTTCCCTCCGCTGTCCCAGGCTTGCTTTTCCCTTTCCCCTTTCCCTGTCTTGCTCTATACTGAGCATCCCCCAAACGCACAGGTTTCCCCACTGCTCCCAGCTTCTATTTCTCAGTTGTACAATGCCGTTTCTCAACAGCAGGCTGCGAAGTACATGCTGCTTTTCAGCACACAGCTCCATAATGAGAACAACCAGGAGACAGACAGAATCCGTTTCTCACTTCAACTTGTTTTTAAATCAATTTAAGTAGGCAGAATATGAGATTTCCAACAAGGTCCCCTTAAAAACAGTGGTAGTCATTCTTTGTAACAGTATGGTGAACAAAATTTTGAGTTGCAGTACAATCCTCTGCTGCCACCAGCAGTAAGATATCATTAAAAGCTGGAGAGGGAGCAAAATTCCCCTTAGCAGCTCCCTTCATGGTTGCAATAACGCCAACAGCAAACAAGTATGCCACTCACCCGAATTTGGTGGAGAGGACACCTCCCAGGGCAGAACCAATGATGATGCCTATTCCAAAGCAAAGACCCAGCTTCCCCAAAGCATCAGCGCGTTGGGAGGGTGTGGTCAGGTCTGTAATAACTTTCTGGGCACCTGCAGGGAAAAAAAAATCCCTTGTAAGAAGCTTGCCACAGGGTCTGAGCAGTGGGTACACAAATTTTTAGGCCACAGAAACAGTGCCTGCCACAAAATGGTCCTCACAAACCCAGGGCAAATGCTGGTGCACATTGTTGAGTGGAATTGGTTCAGCCTGTCAGTCATAGGAAACAAAACCACTCAAACCACTGAAATAAGCCACTTTGCAAGCGGCAAGAAGAGGCTTAACATCCTTGAGTCCTCTTGCACAAGTTACATGGACTTCTAGTAGCTAAACATTGTTTATGGTTTTTACTAGCAACATCCAGGAAAGGCCAACTGAAGTGGAACAGCTTGGTGGGTAGCAGAAGCTATTTCTGCAATCACGTTTCATTTTGACCAATATGCTCATTTTACCAGGAGTAAGGGAAAAGCTTTCCTACAAAACATCCTGGTTGCAAGAAGGTAGCTGAGAAGTTTGGGATAGCATTGCTGCCAGCATCTATTCATCACTCGTGTCTGGATGGTGAAGTCCAAACAATTTGCTCAGGATCATACAGAATGATGGACCTGGGACTACGGGCTGCTAGCCCTGCTTTCCTGCTCCTTTCTGTAACCAATACACCCGCTGCTTCATGTTCTCACCATTTCATCCCTGATGACGCCAAGTGTTCCTCCTGCCTTCCTTCATGCTGTTAAGCCTGTTGACTTCCAGCAACATGAGCAAGAAGAGAGGAATTGGGCAATAAAAGCCATTTGGAAAGCCACTCCTGACTGACCTTACCTGGTAGCCCATGCATGAACACTGCTGGCAGCCTGGAGAGGAAGAGAAGTGGGATGTTGGTAGAGATGGACGTGAGCAGGAAGAAGGCACTTCCAGATGCACAGGAAAGAATTAAGGCTGGTCGGGTGCCAAATTGATCTGCAAACCTGGTACAGAAATGGTACAAGGTTGTCAGAAGTGGAATAGCACAGGTCATTACAAGCATGATGCACCCAGATGGATGGAGCTGCATGGCCATCTCACTCTCATTTATCCACCACAGGGAGTACTGAGCAGATTCTCAGCAGCGCTCAGCTCCCAAGAGAGGACTCCATATTCAGAGGAATTCAGCTTACTGGGTCTGGCACTGGACAACCTCTCTTCGTTGTTGACTGCCAGCAATACAATGCTTTGCCTTTCAAGAAAAACCCAAAATGGGCAGCCTTGCCTGGAGGAGATGTGCAAGGTCCAGTGCTGAAGCACCAGCTGCTCACCTAGGAACGCAGGCACAAAGAGTTTGATGTAACAGCGGAACGCACCAGCAGCTGCTGCTGCTCAGCCCATTTCCAGACCCCTCATAAGCACAAGATAACATGTGCTTACTTAAGTCTCCTACCCTGGTATTTCAATGAACAAATGAGGGTTCTCAGAGCTGCTGAAAACCAGGCAGAGGCAGTTACAGCAGCTCAGCAACTCATTCGATATTAACACTTCAGAGCACGTAGCACCCTCAAATTTTACTTTGTTCCTCATTGAGTTGGTTCAGACCAGGAAATCAGGCCAGCTAATTTTTTAGTTCAGGTTCAATGGCAACTGAAGTTAATCCAGTTTCTTTCCAGAGGATGTTCAAAGCAACATTTCTTATTCAGAATCACTTAAAGAAAATAAATAGTTTTCCATTGTTCAAATACTTCACAATAGTGACTCAAATTTGCATCTGTTCAAGAAAGGAAGACCAAAATCGCCAGATCAGACTTTGGTTCAAGTTTTATTCAACTCCAAGATACTTTAAAAAGCTAAGCTGGACAGAGTTCGAGAGTACCACAAAAAGGGTTCTGATCAACTGGGACTAAGATGACCCTAAACCAGGCCTTAGATAATGTTTTTCACTCCAATTCCTCCTTCCTTCATTTTATTGAAGTTGCACATTACAGTTAGCAGATGAACATTACCTTGCATAGCAATTAGTTGTGCTAACACTAACAGAAACACCACCCCCCCAAAAATGCCAAGACTGGTCTACAAACAAAGCTAATCATCAGTAATTAAAGGGCCTCATGTTGAGGAAGAGGTACAGGTCAAAATTTTGCTGTTTACATAAAAGCCAGGAAAGTTTACACTAGCTGTTTGAAACCGAAAGACCACAATTCACTACATAGTCCATGGCTTTTTTTGGTTTTGTTACTTCCACATAAACTCTGCACTGCTTCTTCTCATGGCTGTTTGGGAGCATCAAGCAAAAGAACAAGGAAACCTGACCTGTTACACATTTTTCTCTCTCTTATCCCCGTTCTTCCCATCTTCTCTTTACCTTTACACTGAGGTCAAAGCAGCCTCATATCTAGGAAAATCCTTTTTCTTCCAAACCTGTGTTGCAAATTTTGTTTTCAATCAGGCAGTATACACCTTCAGTCCCAGCTACCGCAGTGGGAGTACAGACCCAGATGGATTCTGGTTTGCCATTTTTCTTCCCTTCAGCATTTCTTCTGGACATCAGTGAATGATATGCAGAGAGGAAAACCGGGTTTCAGATGGCACCAGATCCAGAACAGAAATATTACTCTAGTTTTTCATACTAATAGAAAAAGCATTCAAGTTGTGCCCTCTGCACCATCTCCGTTCTCAGGAATGCATTTTTTTCCAAGATGCACTGGAGAATTTAGTGTTACTGTTATTAATTTAAAAATGTGTATTACGGTAGTGTCTAAGGTCTTTTAAAGATCAGATCCTTGAAGTGTTACACACCATGTACCAGAGAATCCCATAGAGCTCACAATCTACATCAACCAGAATGGTAAATCCTGTGCAGGGAAACTGAGGCACACCCCAGCTCCTTCTCCATATATTACTTTGTTGATCAGCAGCAAGACAAGGGAAAAAAGCTAGATTTTTCTCAGCCTCCTTTTAGTTTCCCATCACTGGATTACACTGCTCTTTCAAGTTTCCTCTGCTTTTTGGGAATGCATTCCCCCACCACTCGAATTTTTTGGGGCCATTTACATTTCATTACGAACAGAAGCATGTGTCCCATGGGGTAGAGAGGCAGAAAACCTGAGTCTTTTCCACTCTTCTCTTACTTTGATAGATGAGCTTATAGATGCACCAGTTCTTAAAGATTCAGGCAAGTCTAGATTTTTATTAAACAGTGATATACATATAGTGAGACTCAGCCGTAGAAGTAACACGACCCTCAATTATTTTCATTGACAGCTCTACTTAACATCAATAAATACCCTTTTTTTAAGGCTTCCCAATCACAAGACATTTCTAAGGTTACACATGGCTATAAAACATTTGCAGGATTAAGCCGTTAGGACCTGGGCTCTGAGGTCTCTGATGGTTTAAGCCTGTTCCCAGTATATTGTTACACTTAAATGTGTGTCATTAAAACATGGCTAAGTTAATATAAAAGCTGCTTCTATGCTGCAGTATTTCTAATTATAGTATTTATTTTCCTCTTGCCCATTTATGAAACCTTCAAACATTTCAACAGGACTATGAAGCAGAACTAAATGTTTTTTTATTAAAGTATAAAAATGCCTGGCCTTTTTCAGCTATGAAAAGGGTCATGAGAACTGTTCTCACTTACCTCCCAAAAATAGGGCCTCCCACAAGCTGGAGGACACCAAAGGTTGTCTGGAGGTAGCCAAACCCCACTGAATCCAAACCTAGGCTCTTTGCCAAGTACTAAAAAATAAAAGAAAAAAGATAGGTCAGGGGAAATGAAGTCTACTGTATCTCTGAACAGAGAGCTTAACGTCTGTGTGGAGAGAACTACCGCTCCAAACAAGCACTTCCTTCTCTTCTCCATACCTGCAGATGAAATGTTCACTGGGTCAAAAATCAGCTTCTAACCAAAAGCCTCCATCCCACACCAGCCATTAGTGAAGATCAAGGGTGTGTGATCAAAACCATCAATTTTGCACCAGGTGACAAATCTGAATTACCCTTTACTGGCCAACACAGCTGAACATATTCAGCTACTGCACCTGGGGTAGCCCAAGCACCACTCAGGACACAGCTGCGGTAAGGTCTTGGAGCTGTTTAATTGAGCAAGCCGGAATCAATGCAAGCACAACATGGGCAAAATATTACCTTTACTTATAATCTGAAGGGTACACCCACAACCTGAGCTTGCAAAAAAACACAGGTGCACACATTGAAGAGCCACAATATTTTTTGTTTTTTTATTTAAAAGTTGTATGCTCAAAGGACAGCTATTCCCTAGTCATGTATTTGTTTTGTGCCATCTACTGAGAGTTGTTTAAAACTCTTAGCCAAGTTCAGTTCTGAGAAGGTGTGGAGGTGGCCCAGTCTTGCCCAGTCTTGCCCACTTCCTTGGTACATGCGTTGCAGCCAGGTCCACAAACACCCTGTAGCTGATTGGTGATTGACTCCACTAATGTCCCATAAATAAACCCCAGGCTCAGGACACCACGGGCTGGCTTAGTCCCAGCAGCAGGGAGCAGTATGCCTCTGTAGGCACAAAACCAGCTGAGATCTCCTCCGGAAGTCATAGGCTCACCAGAGACAGGGGATGGACAGCTGTATCATACATCCAGGAGCTCACAAGAGCAGCAAAGCTGCCCGGCAGAAAAGAACCTGGGGTTGTTGGTGGACAGCCGGCTGAACATGAGCCGGCAGTGTGCCCAGGAGGCTAACAGCATCCTAGCTTCCATCAGGAATATCGTGGCCAGCAGGAATAGAGTAGCGATCTTCCCTTTGTACTCAGCACTGGTGAGGCCGCACCTCGAGTACTGTGTTCAGTTTTGGGCCCCTCATTACAAAAATGACATTTAGGTGCTGGAGAGTGTCCAGAGCAAGGCAACGAGGCTTGTGAGGGGTCTAGAGAACAATTATTATAATGAGGGAACTGGAGTTGTTTAGTCTGGAGAAGAGGAGGCTGAGGGAGACCTTATCGCTCTCTACAACTACCTGAAAGGAGGTTGTGGCAAAGTGGGTGTCGGGCTCTTCTCCCAAGCAAGAAGTGATAGGACAAGAGGCAACAGCCTCAAGTTGCACCAGGGGAAGTTTAGACTGGATATTAGGAAAAAAATTCTTCATTGAAAGGGTTATCAAGTCTTGGAAATGGCTTCCCACGAAAATGGTGGAGTCACCATCCTGGGAGGTATTTAAAAGACATGTAGACGTGGCACTTCGCGACATGGTTTAGTGGTGGACTTGGTAGTGTTAGGTTATTGCTTGGACTCTATGATCTTTAGGGTCTTTGCCAACCTGAATGATTCTATGAAACTAGACAGAAGAGTCCAGTAAGTGAAAAGCAACAATTCCCACTCACAGCTGCTTATTACACCCTCAGAAATCCCACCTCTGATTTCTGCTGCCTGCTTGTTGGGTCACTCTGCCACTGCAAGCACCAAGATATAAACTACATCAGCTTCACCGGGGTCCATGAGGCCAGGAAAGGACTGTGGGTGCTACTGCAGTACCAGCTTTTACTGCCTGGGCACACCCTGAACACAATCAGAGCTTGCCTGCTAAGTAGGAATACACTTTCCTGTCTCCTGCTACAAACTCTCTTCTGATTTTGCTGAAAAACTACATAGTCTGGCATCCATGGCAAGGTGTGCTGTGAAGCAGGACAACCCATACTCACAGGAATGATTCCCATCTGCATGAAGAGGAAGGTCAGATCTAGGGTTGCAATCAGGTAGGCAACAAGGATCACTGGTCCCCTCTGGATCTCTCCCGAGCGGTCGCTCTGCCCCAGGATCTTGCTCCTCATTCTCAAGGCTTCTTCCTCACCACCAGAGCTGGCTTTTGCATTCACAGTGCTCGTGGAGCAACTTACTGCAGGCTGACAGGCTGATAAGTGGCACAAAGGTGCTTTCTATCTGGGAGCATGGAGCACAGGCAAGGTGCGGAAGCTGCGTGTACAGTTCAAAGCTTACAGAGTGAAAGGTGCTGAGTCAGTATGCCGGGGATTTATTTTTTCTTTCTTTCTTTGTTTTTGTTCTCCCTGTTGCTTACTCGCCAGGAAGGATCAAAGGTAACCACGCATCAAACCACGGATCTTGCTCTTCAGCCCTGTCCCAGGTGGGCTCCTTGCTTCAAGCACCATCACAACAAAGACCGGCTTTAGAGTCCCAGCAGGCTGAAAGCGGACATTGCCCCAAACAAAAGCATGTGACAAACTCTTCAGCTCTTTAACTGTTTCACTTCTTGCACTTTTCTTGCCTCCGGTAGCTCAGAAGAGATGACGTTTAATTCTTCGTGAAAGGCACTTTGATTTTATTTTTGGAGGTTGCAAGTGAAGATTACAGCAGAACAGCTATTTGCAAGTCCTCATGCTGCTTGCAGTAGATTTATACAGAACCTGGAACAGTCATATGTCTTACATGAAGTTAGAGTTGCTCTCATCAACATCTCTAGCTGATCCTTTCTGGCCTCCATCACCAGGTGCTGCAAATTTATAGAGAGACTGAGCTGGCAAATGTTCACATGTGACTCCACTCAGACTACAAATTACCAGCTAATACAAAAACATTTTTAAAAAAAAGCTGCATTAAATCCGCACAAATCATGAGGCTGACTGCAAACTGGTGAATTAAATAAACAAGACTCGTTTGTCCTTTGGGGGTTTTGTTTGTTTGCTTGCTTGTTTGCTTGGCATTTTATGTGTTTGTCTGCTTGCTTGTTTGCCTGGGGGATTTTTTGTTCGTTTTCTTACTTGTTGAAGCCTGGAAGTCTGGTTGAGCATTATCTTTATTTTGAAGGGAGAAAGAAAGCAGAGATCCCAATGCCCTGATTTTATAGAATCACAGGACTTTTGGTAGGAAGGGACCTCAGGAAATCTCATCCACCCTCCTGCTTGAACACATCAGCTCATCTGTGGCTTTTTCTAGTCAAGCTTTGAAAATCTCCAAGAAAAGAGATATTCCCCCTCCCTGAGTATCTGGAAAATAAATTTTTTCCTAGTGTACACCTCCACTCAGGAATGGAGGCTTGACTTGCCGTGAGGGCTGACACAGACACATCAATACAGGCACACGCACAGATGTTTGCTGGCTTGGATCCAGAGTGGTTGTCAGGGCTCCCAGGTTTCCAGCCAAGCCCAGGGTCAGGGAACTGTAAGATCTCCTGACACACCCTTTTATTGAATACGTGTCACCACAGAGCCCTGGGATTTGGTGAGGGCTGCCAGGCTCTGCCTCCTCACAAAGGAAAAAGACACCAAAGGTTTAATGTTTCACCAGGGGCGGGTACCGTATTGCTGAGGCTGCACAGAAACAACCTTTTGCAAACTCAGTCAGAGCATGAAAAAAACCGCACCTTTAAAGAGTGACTTTCCTACAGCGATACGAGCACTCAGACCCAGCTCACAATGCCCTAGAAGTCGTAGTTGTTACTGAAGAAGGAAGATTACCCAGCACGTATCCCAGTTCAGCAGAGCATCAGTGCTCAACATTTGGTTCATCTCAACATGAAACAATGGATCTGCCTGCGCTTTGAATGTCCTGCAGCACAGCACCAACATTGTCACTCCCTGGTTTGCACCGGACAGGCACAACATACAAATTACCAGCATTGAATAGAAGAGTAAAATTAATTACAGAACTCTGGTTTTGGAGGTTTTGAGACAACAAAAAAGCAACTCATGCAAATGCAATGTAAAACACTGCTTACGGGAAACTTTGCTGACTTGGACTTGAAAAACATCAATATTTTGACTGGTGAGTTTGTCACAGCAGCAACTGAAAACAGATCCCAGTAAGGCAACCGGGGGAAGCAATGACTTGCAGATGCAGCCCCTCTCCACCAGATACAAGCCTGGTCCTGCCCGGGCCACGCAGTGCAGACAGCTAACCAGCCGCATGCTCTCACTCAGATTTAGCTTATTTTTACTGGCACTGACAAGGGAAATGGAGTGAAAAAAAAACCCAAAACTGAGTTTAATTTTCAGCCTCTGGGGCAAAAGACACAGTTCTGAGAAGTGGGGACTTAAACTTGGTGCCTGGTATGGAGGCAACCGCTGGGAAGGGGCTAGGATCACAAGGTTGGGTTCCTGTGCATCACTGGGTGCCTCTTGATGACTCAGTGGCCAAACCTGCTCTTTAGCATCCTGGATCAGGCTGCAAGTGAGAAAGTGCCCGGGGCCAAACTCAGAGATCCTCTTCTAGCAATAGTCTGTTTGGGCAGGACTATTTATCTCCCCATCCCTGTGCTTTAGCATGGATAAGACGAAGGGAAGAAGGTGGAAGTTTTAAGCCACCTTTACAAGACATGAGCTGAGCCATGTTGACGCTGCCCTGGCCCCAAGGATGCAGGAATGAGCTGTATTCTCTGAACTTGGCCAAGATGCTGGCAGCCCCAAATAATCTTGCTGTCCTCCCGCGAGGTCTTCTGCGCAGGATCTTGGGTTTTCCTGACTTTCACGACCTGATATTTAAAATCTTGCCCCATAAATCGGTCAGTCTAGGGGCTAAAAATGGCAGCACAAGCACCAATGGAAAAACTGCCAGTGTGACTGACACCAGGCAGATCTTCCGTCTCCCCTGAGTGAGAAGCCTGTCTAAAAATGTCTGCAGGAGCCAAAGTATGATGGAGATTAACTCGGATCCCAGCTATGCCCCACTGAACACCACGTTTGTTGCCATCCAGCTAGGGGCCAGTTCATTTGCACCTGTAGCAATAATGCATCATTAATGACATGCATTGCATTTTTATCTAAAGGCTGGCATTGCATTTTTATCTAAAGGCTTCTTCTGGCTCAGTTCTAGGCTATACCACGGGTAGCATTCAATCACCGAAAAGCCATTTTTAAAAAAATAAAGATTAATTTAAGAACAGGGGAGGAATAGGTTAGGAATATGAAATGAATTTTCTTGGGTAACATAAATAAACTTTAAATGGACAGATATTCCAGAGAGACTACAGTGAAAGCAAGCAAGGAGATAAATGTCTTGTGATGAAACTGCAGATTAGGCTATTAGCTATGCATCAAGTCTTGACACTTATTCTCAACTTATTTGGAGTATTTATAGTTACCTTCCCTGATATATCTTTCCTGAGGCCTATTTATCTGGTGATCTCTGGAAAAACAGAATGGGAAACCTGAGAACATCTTTAAAAAAAATTTGTAAAGACTCCCTGTTTATGTTACTTGGGCAGAAATCTTTTCTTAAATCGCTGGAAATACGAAGCAAGGCCAGCTCAAAGTGGATATGCATGGGGAGGGGAAACCCGCCCACACCAATACTAGCAGTCAGAAATGTTGCTTGAAAAAGAATAAATTGCAGGGAAAGAAATCCTGAACCCTTCTCTCAACTTGTATTTTTTCACAGAGGAACCTTAACATGATCTGTAGCAACACAAGGTACTCTGGGTTGGATTCATATGTCTGCAGAGGGTCAAAACAAGCTTCACAGCCTCATGAAAAGAGCCTTGAAGAGGGACAGAAGTGCAGACATGCTGTCCAGTGATGAAGGGCATCTCTCAGGCCTCAAATCCTCTCTGAATGCAAGCTGGTAGGTCTCTCCAGCTACGCAAGAAAACCCAGTGGGATGAACCAAATCCTGCTCCAGCACAGATCACTCACAAATCCTTGCCCTTGGGAGTATGCACCTGTACCTATGGCAGGCACCGGAGCTGGCTGGGAATGCCAGGGAGGGCATCGCTGCCTCTTGGGTCCAGCAAAGATTACACTTCTCCTTACAAAGAGAAAACGCATTTCTACAGGCTGTGTGCTGGGGGGTGCCAGGAGGACCTGACCCCAGGCAAAATCAGGTGCGAGAAGAATAGTTATGGGCATACCCTACCTTGCAACAGCATCATGAGGCCAGTGCACCAAAAGCAGTGAGGCATGCAGATATTCAGGCAAGGAGAGACACAAAAACCATTTACAGAGACACAGCCCTCAGGGATCTATCATCCTGATGATATTTCATAAGCTCTGTAATACGAGAGAGGAAAAGGAAGAAATATTCTGAAGCAATTCCCCAATAGCAGGAATGCTGAATTGCCGTAATGAGGGAAACCGCTCAACACCAGCCACGGTCAGTGGGAGCCGTCAAAACCGCAGGATCTGTCCCGATCCCTCTCTTCCCCCGACCCCGACACTGAGGGAACCGGTCTCATTTGTAGTCTGGTGAAAGATTTATACAGTTAAGCAAATAACAGCATAGATGGCCCATTATTGCTAAAATTATGTCCCATGTTTGTTGACTGATTTATTCCTTTGTCTAATTGTGTTCACAAAAAAAAGCTCACTAATGAATGGAAAAAGACTCCACATGGCCAGCAAAATAAAGCCATGTTTAGTTTACAAAATAGCACAGTCTTCGGGGATTTTCACAAAAACTACGGAGACAGTCCAAATCGGCAATGAAATCAGATTCCTGGTGGCTGCTGAACTCTTTTGGCTCTTTCTATGTGTGTATTAAATTGCAAAAAGCAATTATTTATAATTTGTTTTTATAAAAAGGCTGGTGCGCTTATTCTGCCTGGCAAATTATTTTGTGAAATGGGAAAGACTATTGTTCATTCTTTTGGTAAAGTCTTTGTTACTTAGCATATTAAACTGCAAATCACATTTTATCTGAAATATGGCTGGTTATTATTAACTTTTTAATGGTAAAGCCCCAAAGCTCCAGCTAATATCGAGGCCCCATTTGGTGCCCTACAAACACAAAAAGAGGTCGAGACTCAGACAAGGGAAAAGAATTAGATCCTCCTTGTCTTGCAGATGAGACCCTACCAAACAGAGGGGTTTAATGACTTGCCTGAAATCACAGAGGAAGTATGGGGAAGAGGCTGGAGTCAGACTCCATCATCCTTTGGACTCGAGTCCTGTTGTTTAACCACAGGGCAGTTACTCCTCTCTAATATTTTGGAAAAATTAAACCAAAAGAGAACATTTCTGAATGCTGGAATTTGACAACAAAATATGCAGATGGGGCAGAGACTGTGTCAATTGTAAAAGACTTTTGGAAAAATCCAGCCGTCTGAATTCAGGAGAGTTACACCAAGAATAACATGACCAAATAGGAAGAAAAAGTTCAGTTCTGTGTACCCGTCCAGTCTCCTCAGCTCCAGCAGGACCTCACCAAGGCAGGAGCCCCTCATGCCTGCTCACACCGAGTGGCACCTTGCTTAGGATGTATTTCGGCTCAGCCAGAGGACTTACCTTCCGAGTCATCTCCCAGGTGCTGCCACAGCCGTGGCCCACCTCTGCCCCACAATCTCTCCTGAGCAAACAGAAGCCCCTCAAGTTTCAATGAGCTGCTGCCACACAGTGGAGAAGGCCTGCTGAGCTGCCTGGAGAGCAGCCGCTGACCTTGTCCTTCAAGCAAAAGCATCAAAAGCCAGCAAATGCCACCAGCCTTTAGTAGTCTGCTATACTAGGACATTGATGAATTGGCAAAAATTCCCATAGCAAAAGCCCAGGTCTGCTGGGTGAGCTCTCTCCTGGGCAGGGGATGATCTCCCCCAGACTTGCCATTCCTATTCCTAATGCTCAAGGCACCCTTGTTTTAAGCCAGTGTGACACAGCTGTCTATGTAGGCAACTGTGATTAAAGGAGTGATTATATCATCCGCTGCTGAGCAGGGTCCAGGCAAAACTTCACAAGCCAATGAGTGATGGTGACAGTCCAGAAGCGACGGACGCTTCTGCTGCCTCTGTGGTTGTGTCTTCAGCTTACTGGCATGTTGGCGTGGCCGACCTTCAGACAGCTCGCTGCTGGATAATGGATGAAGCCCTAGGCTCCAAGATACACACAGTGTGTTGGAAGTCCAAGGTTTATAGCCAAAGAATATGCTAGATGTGACAAAAAACGGATACACACACCACACACACATATAAACGAAGCCTCATACTCAGCCTGCAATATGCAATATTTCATTCAGCTGGTATTATAGAGCCACCTTCTGGAATCGCAGCAATGTCTGGAATGCAAAAGCTGTTTATCATTTAAATAACATTTAAGCCATTCTAATTTATATGAGAATTGTAACTGATTGGGGCTGTATGGAGCTTCTTGTTGTGGTTTGCCATAGGAATGCTGCAGATTTCCTCTGCACACATTATGTTCCGCACACAATGGGAGCCCCAGACATTTTCAGCTAGTCTCGAGTCTCCTGCATTTACCAAAACATTTTCCTGTGTCAGAATCAAACAATTGACTGATTTATAACTCTCGAGCATTTGGGAGACCACCAGCAGCATAATGTAACAGGAATCTCTCTGTCAGTTAGCCGACACAGCACAAACAAAATACGAATGTGTATTCAGTGTTTCTGCTAATGCATGTTTCTGCATAAAGCAGTCAGAGAAGGGCAAAGCATGGGTCTGCAAAACCTTGCACATGCTGGACATGGCTTCCACGCACTGAGGAGGGTCTATGCTACATCCTCAGAGAAATCCTTACCTGCTCTGGGCCAGTGGAGACATGTCCCCTCCCAGCCTTGCTCCATTTGGCTGGCTGGTTTCTCCACGTGGACTCAGGACCTGCGTGGAGCCAGCATGGGGTGTGGAGGGAAGAGGATGGCTGTCCCCACGCCCAGCTGGCTCCATCACTACGTGGGTGGGGGACAGTCCTGTGTGGCAGGTGTTTGCTGCCTATGGATGAAAGACGTGGGATGAAGGTATCCATAGTCATGCAGGGCTTGATTTATTAGCAGCTCAGGAGTGGTGAAATGCACCTTTGCGATAGAGACCCTTTGATGCATCTGGGCTCTAAATGCCTTCCAAAGTCTCACCCAAGGTCCTTATTTTTCTTCCTATAAGTAAACACCTAATTTCATCTGAAGCCTTGGATGGGATTTGTAAAGTCAGAGCAAACTCCCGAGTTTGCACTGTCGCAAGCAAGAGCAGAGCATGCACTCCTGCCTGTCACACAACTCGCCCCAGAGAAACAGTTTTTAAAGCTCTAGAAGACACTAGCTCTTAGAGGTATCTCTTCTGCCAGGCAGGTCTGCACCCCTTGCATCAGCAATAACGGCTGTAGCCAGGTCTACTTGGAGAGAATGATTGCAATCTTGATTTTAGTTAGGAATACAAGAGGAATGACAGTCTCAAGACTGCGGATTTTTGTTCAAACTACCAGAAGGCTTTGGAGATCCTTCACTGCTTCCTCCTGGCCTTCCCATCCACCCTCTGCCTGAACTCGCCTGAGACAAAAAGAAATCAAACCTCTTTTGGTGGAGATGGGATTTCCTCGTGGGTTCCTTAGTGCTGAGTTTGTAGGGGGGACCCACTAATAGCTCTCAGGTGGGATACCAGGAATCTTCACAGCAGTGTGGGGAAAAGTTTCAAGGTAATTCAGCTAAAGCAGTGTTGAACACCGAATACAACTCTAGCATGGACAGATAGATAAGAGGTGGAAAAGTTTAGGAGACACTTCCCTACAGTCAATCTACTCTGTCATACCAATAAGTCCCACTTAAAATACATCTGAGATGTCACTGTTAAGAGGCCAGCACCTGCATGGTGCTCTTCTTCTTTCCAGTTCTATCTCTCTAGGCATGGCCTTTCATCACAGCAAAGGATGAGGATGCATTCCTAACATGTTGCAGGTATGTCTGGCACACTAAAAAACACCAAAGCTTCTCAATTGTGTCTTTAAAGCGGTCTCTCAAAAGCTCATTGCTTATAATAATTCTTCAGAATTATTTTGGAACAACACGAGGTGCTATGAATGAAATTGGTCTCTCTGTAAAGAATCAGAGCAAACTTTGCACACTGTTAGGATCCAACCCTGGCATCAGGAGCAATTTAAAGTGGGACATGAGTGGCACACAGAAGTTTCCCTAAGAGAAAATCCCTAAGAGCTATTTATTCATTTAAAATATTTTTAAATAATTTCTAAAGCTCATCCCCAAGATGATCGCAGGCTCACAGCCCCCTGACTCTTTGTCATTGAGCAAAGGTATTAGCACGTGCCATGGACTTGCCACCAGAGAAGGAGAGACCCAGACCGTTCCTCAAGGAGTGGAAAAAGTGTTTATGCCCTGGAAAGAGCACAGAGAGGGACTTAGTGCTTCCAAACATGTCAAAGGACAAAAGCCTGCCAGCTCCAACTGGAGCCGGCTGCTGCTCATGGGAGGGCTGGATGATGGCTGTGACCAGGATGCGCTAAACATTTTCTGTTGCAATATTTGGTTTTGAGGCTTTTTGCTTTGAAATTGCTGCCTAATTCTCAGCCAGCCATAAGGCCAAATGCAAGGCTGGCAGAAACCAGCAATACTTCTGTAGTCTTGAGCTGGACTTGCCACCGTCACACCATTTGGCATTTGTTAATCTTTTCACACTCTGGAAGGGGTGGAAATAACCCACTTGGAGTGCAGCTCCCTGGTTCACGTGTTCCATTTCTGGAACACGCAACTCCCTACATCAAAGTCTTCACGCACTAAAACCAGGATTCATCATCTGGCTTCTCCAGAAATCAAGCAAGTCCTATGAATTTTCAATCCGAACTGGCTGAGAACCAGTCCTGCCAAAGCAGCAACTGGACTTGAGCATTTTGCAAACAGTTAGGATATTTGAAACAGCGAAAGATAAAAAGTGCTGCTAGAAAAAGGGGTCTATCCCACCTCATTTTCCTAACTCCCTACCAGACAGCAACGGGATTGATTACCTCTGTAAAACTGCCCCAGGGAAGGTGCTAGAAGGACATTCCCCAGGCTTTCTATGCTGGCTGGCTCCTGGAGACTCCTGTTAAAAACGACACCAATCCACTCAGCAGCTCTGCCCAGGCTCTCTCCTCGTTACCTTGAAGACAAAACAATAAGGATTTATTCCTTTTATTTATTGCCCAGCACATCCAGAGGAGTGGTGGGTTATTTTCCTCTTGAGCCTCAGCAGTTGAAGCGTTTGCCGCATTCAGCCGGCCGCACACAGGTGAAGCGATAACCGCCTCGAATACCGCCGGAGGTGCCCTCGGAAGCCACGGGACTGCAGAGGGGCTGAGGACCTTGTTGGGGCTGCAAGGGCAGGCCAGTGGAAAATCTTGCTTAGCAGTTGTGGTGCATGAAAAGCAAAGGCTCTAGATTAAATTTGCAGGCTGGCAGTTAAAAAAAAAAAAAAAAAAGCCATTCTCCCATCTGCAAAGCAAGTGTATTTGATCTAGAAAGCAATGAGACCCCATAAACATAACACAGATATATTTTTTTCCTTCCAGAGCAAACTCACTACCACTTGGCCACTGTCAGCTTAAATGATTTCACCTGGTTTTTATTTTCCCTTTGAATACCAATGACGACCAACTGACTCATTTTTACTTTGAGAAGAGCTGCAAGATCTGGATTATTTGGCTCTAGGCTGAAACCCTGACCCCAATTCACTGGGAATTTTGCCTCTGATTTCCATGCTGCCAGGATTTAATCTTCAGGTCTTTCACCCAGCTCCTCTTCTGCTTCTACTGTTAGGAAAACACTTGTTTCAGACTCCATTGGTCACGACTATGTTTGAGAATGTGGCTCGTGGTTCACACTAGAAGAATTTGTGCCCTGTCATTTTGAAATGCCTTCTTGTGTGACTGTATGCTCTCTGGGGGACAGTATCTACCTGCTGTCCTGCACAGAATCAGGATATGTCTTTAATTGCACCTGTATGAAATTAAAGTTTAATTAAGAGCCAGGTAGAAGTGCATCTCTTCGTGACTGACCCTCCTGTCCTCACTTAGTCCAAAACTCACTCTGCTTGAAACTGAGGGTCAGGCTTTTACCAATAGCTCCTGCAAGAAGTAGCAGAGCAGCTGGTAAGGTTAACTTTTAGGACTACGGAATAACCTGATCATTTTTCAACCTGGTCACAGCACAGGAAAAAATGTGGCTTTCTTCTGGCCTCCACTATCTACCAAAGGACATTACAATCACGTGTAATCAGAAAATTTAGCAACATTTCTGACCATGGCCTAAGGTAGCAGGTCCTTTCAGCTTCCGTCCAAAACTCTAGAACTGCCTCGTTAAGAAATAGCTGTGTCGGTGGATGTAATGCAAACCGTTAAAAAACCTTTAAGCCAGTGTTACCCATGGTCTTCCACCTCCTTTCTCTGTTAGGGAATATGGCACTTGGCTTCCCTCTGGATCTGCGGGATGTTGAATGCTAGCGGGATTTGTGCTGACTGCTGTTGCAGATGGCACATAGCAATGTTTAAATGCTGCCCCATCTACAACACAGGCTGAGCTCCCAGCAATGAGTCACAGCATGAATCATTCTGCATGACACAAACGCGTTTGTAGTGCGCTGCTGGATCCAGGTACAATTAACTGCCTGCTCTGTAGGAATACATACCGTACTGCGGGCAGGGCAGCCTTATTATAGTTAAACTGCTGTAAAATGAACGTGATGGACTGCCCCAAGGGAGCTCATCGCACCACTCCCTTCGCAGGTTCACCACTGGCTGGGTTATGTTTGGTCCACATTCAAAGCTTGCAGTAAAATTAATGCTATGAAGCTAGCAGGGAGATTATAAAATGATTGCTTTTCCAGATTAAGAGCGAATAAAATTTTAGCGCTGTGTCTTCAGAAAGTTACTATGCCAAAAGCAATTTTAAAGCTGTAGGCAAGAAGGTAAATTAATTAAAGAATACAAACAAGAAGGTGGGGGGGGGGGAATTATCTCATCATGCTGCGTCATTGCATGATATCTCAACACCCCATCACGGGGAAAGGAGGGAGCAAGCCCCGAGGGAAAAGCAAGTAAGAAGTGGGACTCCAACTTTGGGAGTGAGAGAGGGAACAGCCAGATCCCACAGCACCATATTACTTTGCAACCCACCTCTAGGGAGGGAATCAGCCACAGAAAGACGTAGAGTAGACAAAGCTCCCGGGGTTCCCCGAGGCATGCCAGCCCTGCATGAAATCAGGTATGTGTCTCCAGGTCCACATCCTCTGCAACTGCATCTCCTTCTCTTCGACTTCCATGGTTTGAGCTACCATTGAGCAAAGCCACTATCCATCATATGTGAAAAGTTGTGGCAGATTGGTGAAGTTCCCAGTGACTGGAAAAGGGGAAACAAAATGGCAGTTTTTAGAAAGGGCAAAAAAGAAGACCCAAGGAACTACAGGCGAGTTAGTCTCACCTCTGTGCCTGGCAAGATCATGGAGCAGATCCTCCTGGAAACTACGCTAAGGCACATGGAAGACAGAGAGGTAACTGGTGGCAGCCAACATGGCTTCACTAAGGGCAAATCGTGCCTCCTGACAAATCTGGTGGCCTTCTTCGACAGGGTTACAGCATTGATGGATAAGGGAAGAGCGACTGATGTCATCTACCTGGACTTGTGCAAAGCATTTGACACTGTCCCACATGACATCCGTGTCTCTAAACTGGAGAGATGTGGATTTGATGGGTGGACTACTCAGTGGATAAGGAATCAGCTGGATGGTTGCACTCAAATAGTTGCAGTCAACATCTCAATGTCCGGGTGCAGACCAGTGACGAACGGTGTCCTTCAGGGGCCTCTATTGGGACCAGTATTATTTAACATCTTTGTCGGGGACCTGGACAATGGGATTGAGTGCCCCCTCAGCAAGTTTGCAGATGACACCAAGCTCGGTGGTGTGGTTGATACTCTAGAGGGAAGGGATGCCATCCAGAGGGACGGGCTGGAGGGGTGGACCCATGTGAGCCACATGAAGTTCAACCAGGCAAGTGCAAGGCCTTGCATCTCGGTTGGGGCAATCGCAAACATGTATACAGCCTGGGACATGAGAGGAGTGAGAGCAGCCCTGCGGAGAACTTGGGGATATTGGTGGATGAAAAAACTGAATCTCAGCTGGCAACATGCACTCTCAGCCCAAAAAGCCAACCAAATCCTGTGCTGCATTAAAAGCAGTGTGGCCAGCAGGTCGAGGGAGAGGATTCTGCCCCTTTACTCTGCTCTTGTGAGACCCCACCCAGCGTACTGCGTCCAGCTCTGGGGCCCCCAGCATAAAAATGACATGGACCAGCTTGAGCAGGTCCAGAGGAGGGACATGAAGATAATCAGGGGGCTGGAACACCTCCCCAAGCGGTCAGGCTGAGAGATTTGGGGTTGTTCAGCCTGGAGAAGAGCAGGCTCTGGGGAGACCTCATAGCAGCCTTCCAGTGCTTAAAGGGGGCCTAGAGGAAAGATGGGGAGGGACTCTTTATGAGGGGCTGTAGGACAGGAAGAGGGGTAAGAATTTTAAACAGAAAGATTTAGATTAGATATTAAGAAGAAATTTTTTACAGTGAGAGCGGTGACACACTGGGCACAGGTTGCCCAGAGAGGTGTAGATGCCCCATCCCTGGAAACATTCAAGGCCAGGCTGGACGGGGCTCTGAGCAGCCTGCTCTAGCTGAAGATGTCCCTGCTCACGGCAGGGGGGTTGGGCTAGGTGGCCTCTAAAGGTCCCTCCCAACCCAAGGCTGTTCTGCGATTCTGTGAGTCTGTGCTCATACGCAGACACCCCCGGGAGCAATACGCCAAGTCGGGGGGCTCCGAGCTGCGGGGAGACACCCTGCTGCGAGGGCACAGGGTGAGGGGGGG
>Ga0065711_1032137_pt1 | contig 27937 bp, 20 predicted proteins | sample Hoacrofraction12_FD_59098 | JGI IMG/M metagenome (GOLD analysis project Ga0065711, IMG submission 59098) | Hoatzin crop microbial communities from Cojedes, Venezuela - Epithelial fraction 12 v2 (version 2) | ecosystem: Host-associated > Birds > Digestive system > Esophagus > Crop | place...
CGCCGGGCGGGCCGTTGCATAAGCTCGCTGGCCGTGGCGGGCTCCCGCCTGGCTGACCCGGGCGGGCCAAAGCTAAAAAGCTTCTTCGCCCCCCCCCGTGAAATCGAGCCCGTAGAGGGTGAGGCGGCGCGGAAGGTTTTAAGGCGCCACGTCCTTCCGACGGGAGGGAGCGACGGGCGCTGCCCGGAGCTGGGGAGCCAGGCCTGCGCGCGAGCCGAGTGTTCGTGCCAGCGGATTTCGTTTTAGTCACATTAAGGGGAATTAATACGATCTCGGCGTCGGTTCGCTGCTCTGTCCCCCGTGTTATGCAACACAGAGGAAACCGAGAGTGCTCGATTGCGAAGCGAAGGCAGGAAATGTGTTTAAAGCCTTATATAAGTATATGATGATGGAGAAGTTACGATTAGTGGGGCCTGTTTCCCTGCTGCACCGCGTAGCGTGTGAAGGGTTCCTGTGAAGGGGGACAGCTCGGCCTTTCCTCACGTCCGAGTGCACAGGCAGGGTGGTAGGACGCTGCGTAGGCCGAGGCGATGGCTTTGACCCTTAGCTTGTAAACTCCCCTGATCAGCGAATTTTTGTTAGTTACCTTTCGTCTGGTGTTCCAGGGAGTCTGTGAATGAGGCTGAAAAGTATCGAAGAGCTCAAACCTACTTTCCTGTTACAGTATTTAATGTAATTATCACTGAGAATTACCTAGGAGATACAGTGAGCGTAGTTGCCTATGTCCGTAGTTTTGCTGGGTATCTGAAGCCACAGGCCAGCCAGATAAGCCCGTGGAGAAGTTTGTAACTAGGAAACCCAGAAACGCAGTCAGGATTTTCAACAGTCTCTCTGAGCAAAGAATAAACAGTGCTTTTTAATCAGTCCAGCACTATGACCTTGCAGTAACTGCCTAGGCTTAGCCTAGGAGCTATTACAGAACAGGAAAAAAACGCACTGAGAAAATGTGAATTTAATATCAGGAAGTTATGATGGAGGCAGACTGCAGTATCTTCCCTGTCAGTGGAAGACTGCTGTTACTGTGTGATTGTGTAGTCTTATTTTAAGCCCGTTTACTTTTGCCAGTATGTTGAGAGTGCCTTCAGGTGACTTTTAATAGTAAGTTGTAAATTAATCCCAAAGCTGTTTGTCACAATTCATTTTTTCCAGGGTAGTAAAAAAAACAAACTGCACTTCTGTTTTTAAAATGTCGGTATTTGTTTACATAGTCTCTTGTGAGTCTACTTTAGAATCAGTTGTTGACAAGTTAAATAACTTATCGATAGAAGTGAGGAAGCTTTTTTTGCAATTCATTATTTTTATTGTAAGAACAGAACAATCTCAGAAGCAAAAGTTGTAACTAGGAACAGAAGTCGCATTTCTTTTTAAAAAAATAATATAATAGTGTCAGAAACAATTTTTAGCCAGTTAAAGCTAGAAACCGAGTCAGTATATACACATAAACAAATTTTGGAAGCAAAATGAAAATGTAAGATTATGTGATCCACAAGACTACTGTACTATCTAAAAAAACCTCTTCTACAGATGGTATAAAATCTGCAATTTGTTGTGCAATATCAGAAGTTGTTGGTGAAATGGATGATAGCCTGTCATGCTAGAACCAGAACTATGTCAGATGACTTTGGGCTTCCAATAATCTAGAAAGTGGTTAAAGATTGATCTGCAAGAGAAATAATTCCTGTTCATGTGCTAGGAAGGTGGGAAAGTTATTAAAAAGCTGGCCCTTGCTAATTAGCAGGATACTGCCAAACATTATCAATGGCATTTTGCTTTAGGAAGATTATGTTGTCTAGGACTTAAACAAAAGATGAATGTTGGTCTTTTTTCTACAGTTGGAGGTACGTTGAGAGGTCTATGACTTCAGTGAGATGTTGTCGATAAGAGTAGTTTACCTGTATGGATCTGACTGCAGGCTTGGACATAACTGCAAGGCTTTAGGACAGAGTGATTTGAAATACCAATAATGAGATTGTGTTTATATATTAAGGAGTTTTTCAGTGTAATAAAACTTGGATGTAAATAGGCTTCACAACACTAGCTGAGGACCAACTTTTCTAGTCAAGTACCTAAAATTAGGGGATTGCCATGACGGTATTATTACATTCAGATAAAAAAAGAAGCAAAATGTAATAGAGTATTGATAGACTATTAGAAAATAAGATAAATTGCAACAAAGTTGAAAAAAAGGTATGCTATTATGAAAAAGTAGTGTAAAGAAAAGACTTGGTCAGAGTTGTTACATAGAAACTGAATGGTAATAAAAATAAAATATTTTTGTTTACCACTTCCCAGTAAAGATTAAGAACATGCGAGAAGCAAAAAAAAAATCAAGAAAAAAAGGAAATGAGAAAAGACATTATTTGTAGCTTTTTTTTGCTTATCAATATCCTAGCATCAAGACGTTCACTAGAAAAATGCTGAATGTATCGGGGAGGTCATTGTATCTGTACCGGGTGGAAGTTCTGTGAGGTGGTGGTCTTTCTGCTGAGTTAGCACTGTGTCGATATCCCCACAGAGATTGAGCTCCATGCCCAATTAGAGGAGCCATTGTTTCCTCTTTCTTGAGATTACCCACCAGATGTACTGTATCAGTATGCGATCTGAATAAACTAACCGTGACTGGTTTATTGTTGAAGAGCCTTGCCTCTTTAAGCCCTTGCCTCCTGCTTCTAGGCTGCTTGTGGTTAAACTGCCGGTCCTGGGACGAATTCTCAATCCGTTTGCTGAAAATGGTGCTTTGTAATTTGAGCTAGGTAGCTACAGAGAAAGCAACAGTGGTCTATACACTATGAGAATACCTCCACCAGATACCAAAATGCAGCTATTTCAGAACTGAGGTGCAGCCTTTGTGGTAAGTAGCAGTGGAGTTCAGGAGAGGAAGTGATGCCTACCAGCTTCTGATGAAACTTCAGGGAAGGTTTTGAAAGATCAAATAAGATGCAAATTGAAAAGAACACTAAAACTTAACACCTACCCTGTATTTCAGTTGTACGCTCAGTGCTGCATTTGGCCACTGTAACTTGCAGGTGTAAGTCTTGGAGCTCAGTCTCTGGGGATACCGGTTCAGTACAAATGGAGAAGGAAGTGCACCACCGAACACAGCTTCCATCCAGTACAGTGCCTGCTGTACTTGCAAATGTCTTTTCTGTCTGTATACTCCTTTGAAACTTCTGAGTTATGCCATATTCTTTCTGTCTTTAGTAGTCCCTTCTGTTGGTCATCCTGCATTTAAGGGAACCTGTTATTTAAGGGTCATTGGTACGTGGTCCACTTCAGTTTTCACATCCGTGTTACTCCATTCCTCTGTAAAGTGGTGGTTTTGTCATGCTGAAGCCTAGAATGCGACTGGACAAGACGAACAGGAACGCGTTCTGCTGTGGGGTGTTCTGTGCTACTGGGAAAACTACTGGGAAAACTCAGACTCGGGTTGCTTTAGTTTGAAAGGCTGGGTTTAGAATTGCATAGAAGACTCAGCAGGGATTCGATTCAACAAGCTACCTTAAAGAGCAGCCTTTACTGAAGGGACAACAAGCAGAATGATGTGTAAATCTCATGCCTGAAAAAGTAACTAGGACACAAAAAAACACCAGTTCAGAGGAGGTATGCTTTTGAATTTGAGGTACCTTCTTTTACTTTAGTCATCTGTTTAAAATTTCAGTAGAATCTGGAGGGCCATATGTTTTAGTTTCGAAGTGGCAAACATTTACTCGGTACTGCAAAAAACAGATAATTACAAGGTTCTGAATCAGACCTATGAAACTTACTAGAATTTGACTTAATTCTGAATTCCGGCCTTCCTTTCCAGTTTGTTTAAGTCCTAGCAAACAGGAAAAACACTCTAGCTACTAGTTGTAGACATCACACTCTTAATTTCGGCATCACATAGGGGGCTATTTGCTTCAGAGTATTGGGAGATCTTTACATACGGCCGCAGGAAGAATGGACAGGTTGCCTTGCAAGATTTCTTGAGTCAGCACATAGTAGTCGGGAGATTGTTGCATGACTTGAGTCCATCCCCTTAGAAATCAACAGAGAAATGGTTCCTCGCCTGGCATAAAATGAACAAGGAAGAAGCAGTGGTCAGAGATAGGTGTTGGCTGGGATCGTGTCATCATCCCCCAGAAAGCACCTGCCTATCCTGAGATGAGAGGCTACGAGAGCAGAAATTTTGCAAGGCGGGAGCAGGCTTGAGCAGTAGGTGTGGTTTGACCAGAAGAAGCTGGGCCATCCTGGTAGCTCATTGACCTCGTCACAATTTAATCAACTCGCACAACTGCCAGAAAACAAACCCTGCAGAAGTACGCTCCCCACATTGCTAGCTAAATTCAGTCAGACTAGACAGTGGGGGACAGGGCTCCATGGGTGGGAGTAGACGAGGAGAGGTAGGACTCTTTCAGCAGCAGCAAGTAGATTGATTGAGGGTGTCAAGCTTGCTAGACTGCACAGGAGCTTGCTTTTGGCTATGCTTGTCTAAAGCGCCTGTCAGTAGCCCGGGATTTCTGGCCTGTTGGAGGAGCACAAACAGTACTCCAGAGCATGTGAAATATCAAGGCATTTGTATAGTCCGCTGCACAAGCGTGATGGTATCCAAGTGTAACCATATAAAAGACAAATAATATTTATTAAAAGTGAAATTGGATTTTAGAAGAGCAATTTTTTCAGTTTTAAATGGGAAAGCAATTCTAAAAATACTAATTTCTGCCTGAAACAACTCCATTAAAGAGAGGTCAAAGAAATCTGTGGTACCTGGATCCAGCTGGTAGCAGGGGAGACATTTTATTCCACTGATCTGCTCACATCCAGTGGAAGATGTTGATGGGATAAAGAAAGGCCTAGCAAACTAATGGACTTCACAGCAGGAACACGCCAGCTCCAGACACTTGCTGCACTTGACTACTGGAGGTCTGAGGCACAACTAGCCACAGTAAGAGGAGGAACCTGGAAATATGTAGCGTAACTACCCAGTCTGCGCACAGCTCTAAGGGCTGTGACTCTTCACCAACACAGATGACAGACCTTCAAGAAATGGGGCCAACAGAAAGTCTGTCCAAGCTCTACACATGCCAATGTGTGAGGACAGTCCTCTGGGACATTGTTTCTAGCCTAGTCATTGTATTTATGAATTTTTTTTAAGCAATTAGGGCAAAATAAGTCATGTTCCCTTTTAGTCAGAAATTCTTCCTCATTTGTTACAGCTGCAGCTCTCCCTGGGTGATACATTTTTGTATATTTTGCAAATTGTCAAATTCCATGGGGACATCTAATATTTGACTGGTAAACAGGCTCTGTCCTTAATAACATGTTCAAGAAAACTAATTCTGCTGTTCTTTCTTTTTCATGTTAAACTATGTGACTAAGACAGGTGAAGAATTTCAATATACTTGCACGAGGCGGTTTTATCCCATTACATGTATTGTCTTGTTTGTAGTTGTGTATACGAATAAAGAATATATTAGTTATTTCTTCTATAAAGTTTGGGTGGTTTTTATTAAGTTGGCAGCTCATTCCATCTAAGTAAGAATTTTTTTCATTAACAAAATTTATTTCTTACAAAGAGGAAACAAATTCATCTAAGCTCTCTCCCATTTGGGAGAGGTGGCAGCAAAAAGCAGATAGGTGCATAGCTGAAAACTTGCCCTTCCCCAGGTAAATCGCTGTAGACAGCTCTTTCATTTCACCTTGCTTCAATGAGAAACGCATAGCCCTTTGTGCAAGCTTTCTAAAACTAACTGCCTTTGGGCGCCATCATTATCCTGTCTGTGTATGCTTCAAGGTCATCACAACAGATACAATTTAATTGTAGAAATAATTGGGGAGAAAAATCATAGATCCTTTAGGTAAGGTTAGAAAAATTGTTCAGAGGAAAAAGTCCATAACCATGACTTGCAGAATCAGTAATACAGCATCTCAGGATCCTTCTCCATAGCCCATCACAAAATTGTAATGGAAATAAATAGGTACAGAGGTAAATTCACCTGAAAGAAAAGAAAATGTATCTGGTTATGTACTGCTTGTCTAGTGTTATTCTGTCTTTCTCCCAGTTTGGCATTTTACTTTTAATAGTACTGATAGAAGTGGGCTATTGTGGAAATGAAAGAGACTGACAAATTATATACATGCACATATGTTTACTGAAAAAATGAAAACTTAACAGCAGGAGTTACGTACTCTGAAAGGAAATATTTTTAGAGGGATGAAGTGACATTTTTTTAAGAATCCGAGTGAATTCCAGCTCCCAGAGCAAGGTCAAGCCGGGCTCCGTGGCTTCCTCTAGGAGAAGGAAGCCTGGGGCTACAGTGCAGACCTCATCCCATGCTGTCTCTGGCACCTCGGCTGTTGGTGACCAGCCCCAGTTCCAGCAGCCTAGGGGCCAGAGGGTTAGGGTGGACTGAACAGCAAGGGATCAAAGGAATGGCCACTGTTCCATGTAAAGTTGATTCATAAACGTGGATGACAGCTCTAAACTCTTACATATCTTTAGGTGAGGAAGGGTTTTTTGTTTCTTAAAAAAAAAAACCACCAAACCACAATTCTTGTCAGGATCTTTGAAAGAGGAGTCATGGGCAGCAGCTTCCAGAAGAGGGCTGGGGGCCATACATGGCAGGAGAACCTTCACTGGGAGGTGTCTGCTGCAGGAGCGACCTGACCTCACAGCAGTTCTCAGCATTTTCTTTTAGCTGGCACCAGGGGACTGCACGCAGCCCGTGCCATCTCTAGCCTGGCTGGCTTGGATGCCCCCGAGGCGCCCGATCTGCTCTTGCTTCCCTGTGAGGAACCCCAGTTGTTGAACAGAGTTCTGGCATGTCCATGGTGGCATATAAAGCCTTTGTGGTTTTTTTCTTACAAGAATAATTTCATTAAAGTACACATAAGCATTAAGAGCAATAGAATTAGGTTTGTGCCTTTCTACTTACTAACGTTGGAAAAGGAGGTGGAAAGTTCTAGGGTTCATTTTAGGTTTTTCTGTGTGTTGCAGAGAAGTCACAATTTAAAATTTGCACAAGACAATGGTAACAGATACGTTCACCTTACGTTCCTGCAATACCACAGGCAAGTGGGATTGCATCACAAATACCAAGGAAGGGAAAGCTGAGTGAGATTTGAAATTCCAGTTCTGGTCATAGAAAAAAAATTATTCAGGGAAAAAAAGGATACTAATTAATATTTATCTGAGAAACACCTCAGTAAAAGAATCATCAATCTATTTCAGCTTAAGTCTGAAAGAGGCACATTTAAGGCTAGAAAATGACCATAATTAACACACTGATGGTGCTGACATAAAACACCAATAGGCATTTTTTAACTGCTTATTAACCTCTGACTTCTATAGACGTCTTTAAAAAAATGCACATCTTCATCACCTTTTCTGTAGCTCACTGGCAATCACATAGTTCACGCTACTTCTCAGACCATTACTGAGATGGTCACACTCTTGGTCCTATTGACCTGTTTTCATTTCAGAATTACTGCACAGCCTTCCCAATCTAATGACACTTGCTGCAGGTGTCCTTCCTATTTCTAAAAATTAATTAACGAAAGTTAATTATTTTTTAATATATTGTTTCTCATGTCAATTAATATCTGAATTATTGAAGTGGATCATTGCTATTAGTTTGTTTTCACAAAGTTGGAAAACTCTGAAACCCCACTATCATCTTAATTGCTTACAAATGAAGGGTAAAGTGCCTTCCTTCCGTGGCAAAACTCCAAAAGATGTAATGGAGACAGGATCTCAACAGCAAGTTTGTGTTCCTGACGCATTCCTCCAGTCTCACCAGGACCACTCGAGCACTGGAGGCGAAGCATGCGTGCCCTGCATGAGCACGAGTGTGCAGCTCCAGGACAAGGATCCCATCACATCTTCTACTTTACAGTAGTAGTGCCAGGTTTTCAGCACATGTGTTTAAACAGAGTGGCAACTGAATATTCTGTCTGCTGCGTTAAAAAAAAAAATTAGTTCATCCTCCTTTTCCTCTCCCAAAGAAAAAACGTTGCAATACTTTTTTTCCTAGCCTGGATTCCTACAGAAATTAAAAGGGTTTCGAGATCATTATCTCTTCATATGTATAATAAATCTCTGTGTGTGTGTTCATGTGTGCACACATACGTGCATGTACTGACTTCCACGTTGTGCAAGAGAGGGAGCAAGAACAAACAGCAGCCAATTTTAACCACATCTGACAGAGCAACAGAAGGCTAAAAGCGTTATTCCTATAGATTTTGTGAGCACAGGCTGCTAAGTAAAAAGGAGACCCAGTGCAGCTTGAGTTAAACCCTTATTAAACACCAAGAAAGCTGCAAAGATGAAAGATGTTAGGAATACCCACCCACAGGAAAAGCTGCAGTCAGAGCTTCGAGCTACGTAGACCTGGGAGAATCCAAACGAGATCACCCAAGGGAAACAAGCCTCATCAGATCCATAGTTCACGGGACTGCTGGTTTGTGCGGGATTTCTATTCCATTGCTGTCTGGCTCTGAAGATGACATACTCAATTTTTGGCCTTTGACTCTGAGGAAGAAAAGATTTATTTTTTTTTCATACAGATTTCTCAAACCTGATGAGCTGCAACCCAAGATGAAAGGAAGGACCAGAATATGTTCTCAAAGACCCCGTGGGACATTCTCACCAGAGGCTCACTGATCCGCACGCAACACACTAGACAAAACAGCATCTGCAGGTTCTTAAACCCTGGAGACCAGAGAAAGACTTCATGCCCTGACAGCCAGGACTTTGGTCTTGTTTAAGTTAGCAAGAGCCAGTGCTGTTAAAAAGCCTTTCATCCCACTTTCTATCCTGTCACATCACTGATGTCCAGGGGTCTAACCATGCTCAGAAGCTTGGCGCAGGAGACACATCTTAGGCCTATCGACTTCCCTGATTTTTCTGTAGTAAATGGCGGTATCCGTGCAGAAGGCACAGCTGGAGGAAGGAGTAAGTCAGGCTTGGAGGAAGGAGTCAGTTAGGCTTCCCAGCACTGCTGTCCCTTGCTGGTGCAGTGCGGGGCCCTTGGCTCTGCTGGTCTGCAGGGGACGTGCGCGGCAGTGCCATGTCTTTGGCATCTCGCTGATGGAAGAAGGAAGGCGAGAGAGGTCCAAACCAGGTGCTGCACGATGCAGCCATAAACACACACTCTTCACGACACTTACCCACTATAGCGCTTGTCTTGGTCACGTTTCCTCCCTGTTCATCGCTGCGGCACGTTTGGCAAGGTTTGTTTACTTCACCCCAGAGCTGCATGCTCATCACCTATCAGTCACACAGCTGGGGACGAACTCCAGTACTCCAACATTTGCAATCTCCTCCAGATGACTGCCTGCCTTTTTATGGCCTAGTCACAGTAACTCGTCTTTCATCTGTACCTCTCTTCTTTACTGTACACTCCTTTGCTAGGCACATTCACATCTCTAAATATATCATCCAGGAACTTTTAATTCTTCATGTTGTGTAGTGAGGAAACTTGGCTCTCGAGCTCAGCAGTCTTGCTCGTAGGTGCTGAGGCGATCAATGCACCCAGGCTGCCTTGGATGCCTGTAGCCGTATCTAGCAGTGCTCCGATTCACAGTCCTTCACACCCCACACAAAGGAAGGAGACATAATGAAAGAATTCAGCAGCCAGATCCTGCTATTCCCCTCTGCTTCCCAAAAAAGGTTAACTCCAAAAAAACCAGAAGTGCCCGTTCTTGTCACAGGGTGACAAAGGGATGCGTGTGGCATTATTATTACGCTTGCTGCTACACGTGTGTGAGGTTAGCCTGAGATTTTTTTTAATGAACTTTTTATTTAATCTTTTGTTGCTAAGAGAATAATAATGACCTGGCACAGTAATAAGAGTCTCCAAGGCTTGGAGCAATAAAATCAAGTTACAGTCCTCTAAACTAGCTACATTTTGCCAGTACGTTATACCTGTCAATCCCTGTTTTTCCTACACTGATCTAAAATAAATGAGACAAGTAGCCTTCTTTTTGTGCTCTGTCATTCATTACTAAAGGATAGAGAGAGGAAGTTAGACCAGCATGTTTGTCAAATAAGTAAATATTTAACAAATTGACTTTCATTTTAACAGCATAAGTGAACAATATCATAAAACCTTAGAAATTTGGCGGTACTCATCTCTTTTTATGTGACACTCAAGTTAGTCATTGGAGCCATTTTATTTCCTGGATGAATGATAATTCATGTGGTAGGACAATTCAACATAAATATCTGCAATAAAACAGGTCAAATAAATCTGCAAGTTAATTCTAGGCCAGAGGGAGAAAGCTGCCTCATTCTTCTTTTCTGTTCCCTGAGGAGTTAAGACCCCAGGGCAGTACAAATCTGCATGGACTAGAAGCTAAACACACACTTCTGAGTTTCTGGGACCCAGACCCTCACAGTTCTGCAATTCACGATAGTGCTTCTAGTTGAGAGTGCAGTAGTCTGAAAACGTTGCCTTATTCCCATGATTTTCAGGCAATGAAAGAGGCAGGCTGGGAAGCAGGTTTCTAAAGGCTACATTAAAAAAAAAAAAAAAAAAGAAAAACACCACCACCAAAAAAACCCACAACAATTTTAGGAGTTTCCAAATGATCTGTGGAACTTTGTAATCTGCCTCTGGGCTTTCCATGGGGAGAAGAAAGTTATTTTTGAAAGTCAGCATAAAGAGCTGCAGTTTGGCATCTGTGAAAAGAGTGAGCTAGATATTACTCTTGTCACACAGAAATCAACAGGAATTAAAGTTTGTTAATGATTTCCCACGGGGTCAGAGGCAGCCACTCGCACATCAAAAACGAGTGGCAGCCCACAGGACAGTGAGCTGATGCTCCTTTCTCCCATGTCCTCACCGGTTCCTCTGCCATTTGACACGCGGGTCATCAGTGTGGTGATTAGAAACGGAGCAGAGACTTCCCAGAGAACATAACCTGCTGTATCCTGCGCGAAAAGGCCTCAGCCTGGCCAGTATCTCGTATCTAATTCAGCTCCCTGTTCCAGTCTGTACCAGACTGTTCAGGAGGTATTAAGAGAGTCTGAGAACTCCCAGCTAGTGACTATGCGAAGTGTTTTCATTGCTGCAGCTAATCTACAAAGACAAATATTTTCTTGTTTACACCGTGAGAAACAAAATATCCTTATCTCCCGATATAAAACATTTGTTCTTTGCTGGATACCAACACTGTTAAACTCCAAAACTGTTTGAAATCCTGGCTTGTTGCTTATCTAAAGTGCCCATTATGGAAATCAGAGAACTCCCTCCCATATTGCTCTAACCTCCCTTTCTGAGCAATTGGTCTGTGGAGGATGTTCTTCTCATAAAATCTCAGTTGATCATGGAAGACATTATCTGCATATTCACAGACATGAATGCAGGAGTATTGACAGCCTTGCCAGAGGTCACGGCAGAACCAAGAAGGGAACTCCCATTTTTTGGATCCCAATCCATCCTCCCTTTTACCATCTTTCCACCTCAAAGAAGAAAAATAGAACAATATTCTTTCCTTGTCCTCTGAGTAAGAGCCTAATTATTTGGCTACTGCTTCATTCTGTTATTTGGAAAATGTTTTTCCTTCCTGTTGTAGATTTTCCACATGCACATGCCTTCACAGTTTGCACATTGCTGCCACGCAGCATCAGTTAGCGTCCTGGGAAGCAGCAGGCCAGCTACAAACGCAGCTCTGGCACAGCACCAGCCCCGGTTCTGCCGGCACCACGCGTCTGTAGTTATGCAGAAGGGAAACAACTCAAGGCGTTATGGTGGGAGTGGTTCTGAATTCATCAGCAGCTCGGTGTCCTCTTGGGCACTTCAGCATCTGAGCCGGGAATCCTGCAAAGCCCACACAGAGCCCGCCGCCACCTGGCCCGCGCTCTCCGGTTTGGACCATTTCACACACGCTTGTGGGTAGGAAGCGTATCATTACGGCCCCTGGGCACTATAGCCAACGGGCTTTTCAGCCTGGATGTTAACGGAAGCCATTCCCAACATTTTGTCAATTAGTGCTATTGCCAAGATACTGGCTGGAAATTAGTCAGATCTGGTTTTCCACTTTTTTTTTTTTGTTTGTGCTGTACTTAAGAAAACCAAAAACAAAACCAATTTTTCCAAGTCCGCCTGTGCAGTATCAGTAACAGTTTCCTTGTAGGACAGATCTCTCTCAGTCATCTCTGTACAGTTTTCAAGCCTTGCCACCTGCCCATCTAAGTTGTTGATTATCTCTGATATTTCCCTGTATCTTCCAGAGAAGAAAGGGGCCATTGAAGAATATCACACAGAGTCTCAAGCAGTTCCCGAACTGATCCCTCAAGGCTCAGGCTGGTGAGAGAGCAGCATGGCTCAGAGGCAGAGCCCGGCAGAATTTGTTGAGGAAGCTTTGAGCCAGCAGCATGCCGCTTGAAAAGCCTTTCTCCTTCAGACACGTTCGTGCCTCAAATCATTACCAAATATAGAATGTATTCTTTAAAAGCTACTACTTTCCCCACATGAGGTATCTAAAACTGTTGTAAAAAGCAAAGCTGAAAAATACAGTGATACCCCTTGCCATATGTGAGACGTGATTAAATGAAAATACCCCCACAGCCTGACCTGGTGGCCATACAAACCTCCGCTTTACTCACCCGGGTAGGCATACAAGATACAACCAGGCTCCTCGGGGCACGGGGGTATTCACACACACAGACAGCCACGGGCTGCGCTCCTTGCATGCTGCCGGCTAGGTGCCAGGCTACGCTGGCGTGGCTGCCGTCAAGCAGCCTGCACGTAGGAAGGGGCATTCAGCAGGACCATTGTTAAAAACAGGAAGATATTAAAAGTATCCAAAACAAAGATATCACATTCCCTTGTGACACACTATGGGTCTCACAGTTGCTGCTCTTGCTGTAGTCATATCTGGCCATCACAGAAATGGTCTGTCCCAGTATTTTGCCTCTGTCACGAAGAAAATAGCATTACCAGCTCCCCTCCCAGCAGGGCTGCAGACCCTGGCACCCAGCTCCCTCTTGGCCCCTTGCCTTTCTGCCCTGTTGCGCTCTGGCTGCTCTTGCAACGTCGAGCGCTGTGGGGCGGTGGGTAAGGCAGTGGTGCACGCCTCAGGCACACGCACTTGCCCAAGAAGCCCAGAGCAGCGCGTTTGTTTTTACGTTTGAAGTGAAATAATGATATAAAAAAACAATTTGCATGGTTTACATGACATACACTTCCACCAGCAAAGGTAGTTCCCAGGAAAAGGTTAAGGATGAGCAAGAGAAGGATAAAGTCCCTCCTCCCGCTACTTTTTAACCCCCTTCACGCTGTATAAAGTTTCCTTTTTCCATTCCAGGAAGCAGGCTTGCATTTTAGTGGCAGTTATTTATCTAAAAAACATACTAGTTTATTTCACACAAAAAAAAAGAAAAAAAATGCTTCTGATTTGGGGCTTACACTGGATAGTTGTTTTAGTCCCAAAAACTGTCAAAAAAGAAGGGATAACTCTCCCTCCCTTTGTTTCTTTTCCACTTTTACCCACTTCCTGGTCTACTTCCCTTGTGGCTGGTCTCATCTCCATGTTTTTCTCACATATCTTGTGAGATCATTCACTCCGTCCATCGCCTGTGCGTTTGACACACGTTTACGTTCCACAGGCATTTGCTTCCGCGCTGAAGTCCCGAGCGCGCTCTGTTCTGCAGCACAAACCAGCTGCGTACCTGGTGCCCAAAGCTGCAGTCACCTACCTTGTGTGCCAGCCCTGCTTAGACTTCTCTGTTTTCAGGTGTGTCCTCGACGCCCTTCCCTACTCTTCAGGTAGGGATACAGCTTCCCCTCCTTCTAGCTCTTCTTCCAGCTGTGCAGTCTCCTCGAGGAGAGGAGCTGGGTGCTTCGGGCTGATCCAGGCTTCACTGGAGGGGCTTCAAACCCTTCAGAGCTGGCATTCCCAGCTGGGCTCCTTCGCTCCTTCGCACCAGTGCTGCCCTGAATCACGGTAAGGCACAACACTAACCAGGAAACAGTGGCCCTTGAGCAAATACCTTCCGCTGTTGTAAGAAGTGTGAAAAGCAAGATCCCAAACACCGCTGCGATAAGATACTCTGTATTTTGATGCACATTTGCTTGAACATTCAGAGGTCCCAGCTCATCTCAGCAGCTCTCTGACTTGCACACAACATCTGCCTTGGTGTTTCTTTCCTGCACGTGTAAAGACTAACCATGTATAAGCCACTATTCAGGCCAAAACTGAAGGCTACACAAGCAAACGGGCTGTTCATCTGCTGTGAAATGTTTAACCGCAGTGTGAATTGAGCTCTTAGAAAATGGCAGCCGTTCACTGGGAGTAGCACACTTAGAAATAGATTAGGAGAGTCATCATAACAAGATGCAATGTATATACTAGAAAAGTCCATGCTCTGGGTTGTGTGTGTCTGTTGCAAAATAGCACTTAAATGCTGCAGCACTAGGTGGTTGTGCTGCTTGGCTGAATGAAGGGAAAAAATGGAGGGGAGGAGGGAAAGCAAACTGTCACCACTCCTCATGTCGGAGCCCTGACGGTGCCCGCTCTGTCGCTCTGCCTGAGCACCTGAACATTATCACGCTTGCACATCTGAGACATGAATACAAATACGTCCCTTAGAAGCTGGCCAGCTGATCGCTTCTGCCTTGCAACATTTTGCTTATTCATTTTGGTATCCTTTCATTATAAGGCTGATAAATACAATCCAGACATTGAGGAAGCGGGAAGACCCAGCGTTCTTCCACACTGACAGTGCATTCCTAGAAGGTAAATCTAGTTAAGGCAAGTCCTACCCCCCCTGGAGGAACTGAAAAAAACCCCACATACTCCTAGTTTACATCTTTGATCCACCAACTTTCCACACGGAGCACAGCATGCCTGCCATGGAATTTCGCTGAGGGCTGTTCTCCCCTCGTGCTGGTGGTGGGACCCTGGGAGGTGCAGTGTGCGTCTGTTACAGCTGCAGGACAACAGCTGGGGGTCAAGAAAATCAGAGGCAGAAGCGGCATCAAAACTATTTTCTGACTCATCACAAAAATCAACACAGAAAAAAAAATCTTTAAAATCCTCTCAAGATGTTTTAATATTAAATGTTAAAAGTTATACAGACGTGATACTTACAAGTTGCTCCCAAATAAACAACAACTTTTCAGGCAGCTACTATACTAGTACACAGTTTGTACCAACATTGTTAAGACCCCTCAGATATTTACAATCTTCCCTTCTAACCCAAGGGTGTGCCAAAATGCAAAAAACAATTCTGGTAACAAGATGACTTACAGACAAAATGGTCTTGCAACATTTCCCAAGCTGTGGACAGTGGAAATGCATTGGGATGCTGCTTGTTCACACACGCCATTGGAGCAGCAAACACCAGGTTTAAATATCGGGTCTTACCATGGGAGAGGTGCTCTGCAGCTCCGGCTGGCCATCCGGCAGTGGGCATCTCCCCACTTGGTCTCAAAGAGCTTCAAAGCAGCAAATGCAACAACGTATCATACTATTTAGACTCTCATTAATGAACTGTTTCTAGCTGGTGACCGTTTCTAGCCGCTGTAAGTTCGAAGTCTCTGAGCATGAACTGATACTAATCTTCGCAAATACAGTGGTGCAAAGAAAACCAGTATCTGCTCCAAGGTCAGAGAGGATTTAATGCTGAACGCAGTGCTAACAGATGAGGAGAAGGTATAATTAATCTATTTCACTGTTACAGTCAGACCAAGTCTGGGATTCTGGAAGAAGCCTACACAGCTCTTCCCTTTCCAACGGAAGGCAAAGATCCGAGCATCTCCTAAGTGAACTGGTGTTGGTTTCTTAACTGCTCTACTGGAGTAGCTACTGGGGACTGTGAAAGAAAGTGTCCTGTTCTGTTCCAGCCCAGCCGAGCAGGCAGTGGTAGAACTACCACAGTCGTGTCCAACTGGCCTTGCAGGGAGGGCAGCTCAGCAGGGCTGTGCCATAGCCAGCGTCTCGGTCAGCCACACCAACAGTGCATCATCCTGTGATGTCTCGTGGTTTCTTATATCCCACCCCAAAGCTCTTGCTTCACTTTCCTGACCTACAATATCTCCTTTCTGTTCCATTCATCCTTAGCTGTGCTTGGTATTTCTTTAAGTTTTACTTCTCTTTTCTTCAGCTTTGTTTATTCTGTTTTCTGGTTGTTCCCAGTATTTCCACCTGAAGCTACATCCTTTGTTCTCTCATGCACTTTTGGAACAAGCAGCACAACTGCGTGAGCTCTGTACAAGTCCCTGCGCAACCAAGGAGAAGAGGGGCATAGAGTAGAAATGAGAAAAAGAATTAGGGAGAGGCTGACTTCCCTGCAGCCGCTGTGCTACCTCTGAGCAGAGCTAGTCCTCCCACGTGAGCCTAGAGCCACCAGCCCACTTCATACCAAAAGCAATTGACTTTAGCAACCCAGATGCCACAGGGCTTTGCCTCCTCCTGCCCGACATTCAGATAGTGGAGGGCATGCGGGAAAGAACTCACCCATTAAAGTAACACCTTCAGCAGATCTTTCCTGGACCCACTGAGATGCCAGGCAGCTGCAGTGTCTCCAACAGTTCAGCGCAGAAAATACGTGGCTCCCCAGGATGAATCACATTTGTTCCCAGCTCTTTTGCTGAAGCCTGATGAGTCCCGGTGGCCTTGGCATTGCACTCAGCCCAGAGGGCAATTCCAGCTGGGTCTCTCCTGCTGTGCCATTGCACTGGGACCTGTGGGGAAAGCTCCCGTGTAAGGTCCCAGTTCCTCCACCAGGCTGGTGTGGGGGAAGCGGGTTGCTGCCTTTGGCTGGTGGCCTCCAAGTGCTCCTCAAAAACTCCAGAGAGCTGAATGGGCCTTGTGAGCTCTTGCGTACACCTACCTTTATATAATTAAGGGCTCACAGACTTCACGGGAAAAACAGACCAGTTCCTCCCTTCTACCCCTTCAGCCAGAGAAGTCTTAGAAATTCCTTTTAACAACTGTGAGCAATTTTTAAGTGGCTGGTGTCTTTCAATTACTGAGCGATATCATGTATTCAGAGAGTCACAGCAAGGTTTTTGTCTTGAAAAAGCTTAATTTCCTGAAGCACATATCAAAATCCCACCCTATGAATCCCTTCTGTGCAACAGAGCTCTCCTTGTTAAAATTCTGCACAGCACATTTCCTCCCCGCTCCCTCAGGTACCATTCTCTCTATGTACACTACAATAACAACTGTGCCTTTACTAAGATTGAACACAATAACCAGGTCTTTGTAGAGGATAATTAACAGCCAGCGGTGAATCTCAGCGTTTATTCAATGGGGTATGAATGAGTTATGAAAATTCTTTTTTGCTGGAGAGGTAATGGGATATTGTTACCTTTGCATATGCTTTGCCTCTTGCATGATAGCATATTTATGGTGTTCATAGTTTAACGTCAGAAATATGTACACAGATATTATGTGTTTGTATTCAGGCAGTTATGCCTCAACATGTTTGCCTCTCTTTCTGTCATTAATGAAATCCCCACTCCATCTGTATCTAATCCAAATTCCTCATGTCCATTCTGAGCAGGATGAGTAGACCTGAGCCTCTCCAGCTGTTCCTAGAGATGCAAAGGTTCATTTCTGGAATTGAATTTCCACAGTCTTACGTAAACTATCCAGATTAGTGCCCTCACACAAGATACCTCATAGAGTACTTGGAGGTAAATACAATGACATTACACAGTTCTGAAATACATGGAGCCCCTAAATTTGTGTGTGTTTTTCATTTCATGATATAAAACTGTCCTGTTGTTTTTTACCATTGAATAGCTAAGTATGCGTGAAAAGCAGCAACTCCCACTTGCAGCAGTGTATGTATATCTATAGAGTGTATTTGTGTATGTATATACATTATATATATAAAATACAGAAACATCTTTCAACTCTAAGACTAAAAACCAATTGTAGCATAATTTTAAATGAGAACATGGTATTTTTAAAGCAGAAATACTAGTGGCCATTGGTAAAAAGGCAAAAGAAAGAAAGAATGTCCAGGTCCATTAAAAAATAATAAAGAAGAAAAGGTTTTATCGGGACTGTTCCCAAAGCCCACAGTTTTGGTTCTCATCCAAGCTAACAGATGACTAAGAGGGGACTCAGGCTGAGGGAACGCACGCTTTTGCTGCTGACTCACAAAACACCTTTTGCCCACTTTTTTGCAGCCCGAGAAATGTTGATATTCCGGAAGCTACTGCAGAAAGTGGCCAGCTCTTACCTGGCCGCACGTTGCAGGCACACTCCTGCATCACCAGGGTGTATCGAGACGCGACAGCTTAGGTGCAGTAGCCAGATGGGGACGTGGTGAGCTTTGTCGCTGCCCTTACTTGGTTTTACATTGCTAAGCACACACAAAATCTTGGGAATGCTGCCAGAAAAGGAGCCTTTTGGTCTGACCTTGGGCCTGTGAAATGGCTGGAAAAGCAATAACGTGATTGCTGGCATGCGAATGAGTGTGCCAGGCAGCCCGGGCTGGTGTAGGAGTCCCGGCTGTGAATGGGCCATGACGGGGGGTTTCCTATTGCCGGTCAGGGCTTGCTGAAGCTGGAAACACAACTGTATGCGGGCACGTCACACCAGTGCTCCTGACAACGGACTTCACACCATTTCTGTAATTGTTACTGAATAGGTGGTTTTTTTCTTCTCCCCTGCAACCTAAAAGTCCCCTTTCAGTCCAGCGTGTCATTCACACGGAAGGTTCATTTCCAAAGCAGCGATTTTCAGAGAGGACCAGGAATAAAAACATTGCAGTGCTCGGCTGCAGCGCAGCAGCCCTCAAAGGTGACCTCCAAAGGCAGCCCGCGAGCCTCTGACCTCCCCTGCCCTTTTATCATGGTTTAAAGGAGTCATGAATTTTTTTTTCTTTGAAAACTGGCAGGGACAGATGAGAGATTCTGTGCAACTGTTTGTTTATTTGTTTGTTTTCCTTTCGAAATGTAGGGTCTTTCTCTCCTATAAGGGGTTCTGGCTAGCTGGGTGACTAATGGAACAATACTATTGCCTGAGATGAGGGAGTGAAAGTCTAGAAGGGAAAATGCATTTTTTACTTACTTTTTGGGTTTTGTCTGACTGCTCAGCATTCCTTCTTCCTAGTTAATGTCTACTGGAGTCCAGTCACCAGCTGACACTTTGGAGAAACAAGCTTTTTGTAAAACATCCAAGAGCTCCACTCCTCCTAGCAAAGCCTCTGCACCAAACACACAGCTGCCAGCCCACGGAACGGCGTTTCAGGCAATATCAGCATTTAGTACTGCACACGTTTTAGGGGTTAAACAAAGTAAAAAAAGGGGATTTGTCTTCTAAGTCTGTCCACTGCCTTTTTAACCATCATGCAAAAGAAAACGATGAAAAGAAAATAGGAATTGCTCTGCAAATCACCTGTAGACAGCAGACGTGATGAGTTGGAGATACTTTGTTCATTTGCAGGAATTTCTTCTACACATTGTGCAACCTGCGCTCTGTAGCCCTTAGCTAACATATCCCGCACCGTGGTATAAACGAACGCGTAACGTTTTGAACTACTGGCCAGAAGACCACTCGACAAGCACTACACTTGAAGTTATTCATTGCAAAGATGAGTTAAAAATTGAGTCGGCTTCAGCACATGTGCAAAAAAGCCACTCTTTGTACAGGAGGGGGTTTGGACATGAGATTAGGTTCAGCAGAAGACGATGGAGATGCACGTAATGAATTTGTAACTGCGGGGAAGCAAAGCGCCGTTTCTCACCCAGATAAAGCCCGAGGCGTTCACTGGAGTCCCCGGGGGCTGGCAGGAGGAGCACGGCCCGGGGCCGACCGCGTGCCGGCACCTTGCCCGCCGCAGGCATCCTCGCCACGGCGGCAAACACAAACGCGGATTACTACACTGAACACGTCAGGCTAAGTCAATAGTTTAATAACCACTATTAAGGCTTTTCCAAATCCATTTAACAACTGTAAATTATTCCAAAATAAAATAGCCTCAGCCAATCAGCTGTGTAGTCACTGACCCGCAACTATGTGCTTATTTCTCAATTAAGCAAATCTCCGCACCCTGGTTGGCTTAGCTGCTGTTGTGGTTTTGTATGTTGCAAGATCCAGCGTATAAATCCTTGTCCCCAGCCCAAGAGCCTCAGCTGACTGTTCCCGACACCAGGTACGGCAGCTTCGCCCTCGCTGGTGGTGACGCTGGTGCTGGGATAAGCCTCCCTGCTCCGCTCGCCCCCTGACACCCCCTCCTGTCACATCCCCCCACTAAGCCACGCTGCTCAGCCGCCCCTGCCCTGCCAGGGTGCAGAACCACCCTGGAGACCTGTGCTTGGTGTGGGAGGAGAAGGGCCATCACCGCCCAGTGCCGTCCTGGAGCTCCCTGGGACCGAGCCGGGGCAGCCACCCTCGCCTCTTGGAGCAGCACCCGCACTCCCATCGGGCTCCAGGGGTCGTTGGGTCCCGGGCCCTTCGCCGGCTCCAGGCAGATGAACTGGCAGCGGCCATGCCGGCACCAGCAGGGAGGTGACGGGGCGGGGAGCGTGGCGAGGCAGCGCCGTTAATGAGCCCGTGGCACCGCTCCGTCGTTTAGAGCTGGAGGGTTTATAGCAGCCAATCAGTCCGTCGCAGGGAGCGGGGAGAGCCCGTCAGGCACAGCAGGAATAATTGGAGGGAGCTCCTAATTAATTTGATAATAACCCTATCCTGTACTAACACACTCCACATGCAAGAACAGGTAAAAAGTGCCAATTAGCGGTGGAAGGAAACGTGTGATGGGGACGGCGGGCGCTTCGCAGCCGAGGCCTGGCGGCCGCAGGGCTGCTGGCCCTTGGCGGCCCCGTCGCTCTCGGGCGCTGGGGTGACCGGCTGGCAGCTCTGACAGCCCGGTGTCTGCCCCAGCCCCCGCCTCCCACGCGATGAGTTAGCTTTCTGCTCGGTACTCACACCCATCAACCAGCCGCAGATGGGCTCACGAGACATTTCGGGGCTGCTCTAAATTGTTTTCCCAGTCAGTTTTGCGAGACCCAAGATCCTCATCCTCCTCAAATGTGCGGGACTGTGGGACCTGCGTGCCTGCAAGCCGAGGAGGGAGTGCGGGCAGCAGAGCAAGGCCTCAGCTCTTTCAAAAGCGGAGCTGTAGCTGCACGGCCAAGCTGGGCACCCACAGACACCTTGATCCTTCCACAGCAGCATCATCGGTTTTCTTATTTTTGGAGGTTTGGGGCAAAGTGGGCAGAGCCGCCGTCCTCCAGCTCCCCTGCCCGGCTCCCAGCGCCGCTGGGGTGGTGCCAGCAGGGTCGGCCCGAAGATGGCACCCACAAAGCTCGCAGAGAGCCATGACCCCGCAGGGCCCCTGGAGCTGCCCCTCGCCCCCCGCAGCACTCAGCACAACCTGCTGCTAGTGCACAAATCAGATTTAGGATTTCATTTCTAAATACTGATGTTGGCCTGCCACCAGCGTTTCAGATAGCCTTTTTTTCCTTTTCCCTTCTATTAGTCTGCATCAAGCTGTTTTGTATTTTCACTCCTGAATTTTCTCAAAACTCTCAGCATTCTGTATTACAGCCTAATCCCTGGGCCAAAACTGGCAAATAATTCAATACATTTGTCAGAAAATGGGCAGCTCAGATCTAATTATACGTTGTTGAAGTTTTACCAGGTATCTCGTAAGCACCACTTTTAAAGCTCCCATAAAGCATGCAGCTATAATGAGCTCCAGCTTGCTTTCTGGGCAAATATGAAAGAGGCTTTTTTTTTTTTTAATATTTGTGAACACAGACAAAAGTCCGTGCCCTGTGGATGCTATTGTGACCGCTGGAACAGACAGGCGGTGCTTTACTGATTTCGTAATTTGTGCCTCGCAAAGCAGAGGGCACATGCAGGAATTTGTGTATTCCAGTGGCCCAGCAGTCTGCAAAGCCAGCAAGAGACGAGCTGCAGAGTACAGAAAGGCGGTGGCTGCCAGCTCCTGTCAGGGCACGAGCAGGGAAAGGGGACCAGAGTCCAGTGGCCCATCCTCACACTAGCTCCCCGTTCACAGAGCAAGTGGTGACTTCCAGCCGCTTGGCACCCAGCGCTTGCTTTCAGCCGCAGGAAAAGGGCGGTTGGGATGAAGCGGATGCCTCAGACGCGGTGGTGCCCCACGGCCCAGAAATCCGGTTTAACGAAGCCTCGGAAGAGCCCCCGCCCCTGAGCAGCCCCTTTGCCCCCCCCTCCCGGGTCGAGAGTCAGCAGAGGGAGCCCGAAGCCGCAGCGTGGACAGGGGTGGGAAACAGCGTTGATACCTGTGCAGGGAAGCCAAGCAAGATTTCCCTCCTCACGGGGCAATGCCTTTAACACTGGGGCCAAATCTTGGGTTTAAAATAAAGCCAAAAAAGCAAACCCTCCCCCAGCATTCATAAGCCTCTTAAATGCTTCAATTTAAAATGAAACACAAACCTGGCATCTTGCCACGGGACTGCATGGCTTTTAACTGACCCCATATGTAAAGCCAACCTGAGCGAGCTGTTAAATATGTTAATCCAGCCCTCCAGCCCCCCAGAGGCACCTTCCTCCGGTGAACTCTGGAGCCAAATCTCTGCAACAGCAAGCTTCAAATCTGGAAACATTAACTACCTTCCCATCTCGTTAGAGAATAACAGTATTCGCCAGGACATAACGAACAGTAAACCAAATGCCCAAGTTAGAATCACAGAGTCATAGAATCATTAAGGTTGGAAAAGACCTCTAAGACCATGAAGTCCAGTCGTCAACCCAACACTACCACACCTGCTAAACTATGTCCTGAAGTGCCACATCTACACGTTTTTTGAACGTTAGGGATAAGGCAGACTCAGCCCTCCTGCAAGGTACAGCAGCGAGACACGACTTCAACCCCACTCAGCTTTGCTGCACCAGTTGTACATCTCCATCTCAGGTCAAACTAGGCCCACCTCAGGCTCCCCACAAGCTGCCTATTCCTTTCTCCCGTAAAGCACTCATGTTTGGAAAGTGGCATTCACTATTAATGGTGGCACTCGGTCACAGCAGGGTCTGCCTTTTAATTAGATGATGATACAAAGAGGTCGTCCTGTGTACCACGTGCAGCTGCAAAGGTGTTGGTTGTAGAAAGCATCCCTGCCGCTGCTGTCAGCTCCCATCCAAGCCCACTGCACAGGAGGAGGGGGCTGCTCCTCCTTCCCTGGGAATTTATTAATTTTAGACCGCATTGCAGTAGAGCAGATTCAGTCCCCCCAGTAGAAATAAGAAATAAACCACACTCTTTCCTTAGAGCAAAGAGACCAAAACTGAAGCATAGGACATACTTAGTTAAAAAAACCCAACACACACCACTTTGATGTATTTGATGCAGGAAATGACATGGTTTCTCCAGCTACATTGCTATGAAATCTTAAGTGAAAGATTGCTTCCAGCAGAACACTCTCATTAAATCTGAAGATATTTAAGAAAAAATAAGATTTCAAGGCCCAATTAATTTTCTGATTAAGAAGTCAAGATGGGTAAGGAACTGGGAGTGGTAGCTGAGATGCGAGTCTTTCTCCTTGATTATGCTTCTGTTTATTAATGAAGTTTTAAAAAACAAGGTACAGGGGAATAAAAGGCTGACCTTTGATGTATGTGATATGCCATAAACTAGAACCAGTCCTCCAGATTTTTGCTTGTCAGCTTTGCATTTACTAAACAGAAGTTGCCTTTAAGGATAATTTAACATGATTATAGGTCTCTCTCTAAGACTGAAGTTTCCTCTTAAGTAGCCTATATATATTGTCCCGTCTTCCTTTACAGTGTTTAACAAAAAAAAAAAAAAGGCCTGACAGGTTTGAGAACCAATGCTTCCTGCTTGCCTCTTTTTCCTGGCATCCCAAAGTCATGCAAAATCTCGTCCTTCCCTTTTTTTGCTAGAGAAATTTGTAGGCAATCTGGGCTTCTCTGCAAGCGGAGAGGGGCTTCCTTGCTCCTGTGGAACCGTAGGAAAAAGGCAGTTCCTTCACAAAAAGAGCTTTTCTTAGAAACGTGTTAGCAATGATCATAAAAATGAAAAAAAGTCTAAATAAGCAACATTTATGGGTGCTGGATGAGGACATCGCGCACTCGGCAGAAGGGAGCCCCAATCAGCCGTTCTCCAGCCAGCCACAGAGGCTCACAGAACAGATGTGCCATTTCAGTGTTTGAAAACATACAACTGAAAACCAAACCCCTTTCCAAGATCTTCTTTCCACACTAATAATCAAGGAGCACGTTATTTTCAAGGAATAATGACTAGAAATCATTTCTGCAGAACCATGCTCCTAACAAAATCTCAACCTCCAACTTAAAAGTTTGACTAAAAAGAGGGAAAACAGCCAAACTGTCCCCTGTGTTGGGGAATGTGAGAGACTTCCCTGTGTCCAAATCAGCCACATGCAAACGCTGAAACAAGGGGTTACCTAAAAAAGTGAGGGCGGCGGGGAGGGGGGGGCGGAGAATCACCCAGGAGTAAAGTCAACTGTACTGAGATTCCCATGTACTGCAGGCAGTGAAAATTGTCTAACCCCCTGAAGTTTGTAATCCTCGTCTAAAGTACTATATACTCCGTAAGTAAAACCTCCTGCCCCAGAAATCCAAGGGAGGGTGAAAGAACTCACTTGAAGGTTTGCCTCTTTGAAAAAGACCTGAGGAAAGCGAAAAAAGGTCCATTCTGGGGCTCCGAGAATAAGTGTATTTAGATACTCCTCCTTAAGAAAGAACCCAGATGCAAGCAAGGTTTGTGCCATAGTTTAAATCCAGGTTCCCAGGAAAACTTGCTTACAGAAAGATCAGAAGATCTGAGGATCATTACTGCTGAGGATTCAGAGAAATTATCTCCTAACATGCAGTTGAAGACAGAACTAGTCTTGGTCTCTCTTTGGCTTGAACCTCTACTGAAATTTAATGCTGACAAATCAAAAAAGGATATATCCAGAATCCGTAACCCTGATAAAAATGGGAAATCTGTATCATCTTAATCAAAGGATATGCCACCCTGTGCTGGATCTGTGTCTTGTCCCTTGGCCTCGTATGACTCCTGTGTGCTAGAGGTTAAGGGTTTGTTAAAGAATATCGGTTTTGATTAAGTGTCACATACGGTGTAAAACATCCTCTTTATCATTGGAAGTGAAGGTTGGGGGGCCAGACAGTGCCTTTTAGTGAGCTTCTAATATAAATTAGGTGTCTTAGGTAATGGGTGGTTTTCAGACAGGATTGATCTTTCTATGGTCCAGTGAAAGTAGCTGTGTTTGGCGAGATGTCACAAAAGCGAGCTTCCTGGCACCTATACTAATGGGCTGGTTACCCCTTTTGGAGTAGGACTTGAAAAATGTAGCACAGGAATCCCCCCTCCCCCTTCCTAACTTTTTCATTTTCTTGATGTAATGGGCAAAGGTCTATATATCCTTTACTCCTTTGGTATTTCAGTCCTTGTATTTGCAGTACCACTCAGTGAATCTTAAGCCACTCATCCTTTTAGTCACTTACAGCTCCCTAAACTTGCATGAACTTAAAGATGAAGCGGTTATGAGTAGACTAGGTTACTTACTATTTTTATCAGTGTACAACCTTTAAAGAAAAATGTATCAAGTACACCATCACCACCACAACCAAATGATTTCTATTCCCCGTTAAGTCATCCCTGGAAACTTTGATTGCACAGAGACCTAGGAAGAACTGTAGAGATGTTAAACCCTAAGTTCCCTTCCTCAAAAATAAGAGCAAACATGCATTTCTATAGACATCAAACCGTGTCTGTATTTTCCTCTTTATGAAACAGAAATTCTCTCAGCTTTGTGCAAAGAGTGGCATGATCAAAAGCACAAACTGAGCACATGAGAGCCAGAAGCTCTAATGCAGAGTCTAACCATGGACCTCAGGTAGAGAGGGTATATACAAAATAAACCTTTCCTTTATAGTTCATTGACATGTTGTAGTTAAAACTTTTCTGAAAAGTTTCTATGGATGTATGAAGAAGTGAAAGCACAAACGCACAGTCGGTATTGCAGGCTCATAAACCCAGCCAATGAACAAAATCCATGAATCTTTAAGTATCCAAGAATGTCACAAACATTTTAATATTTCACTGCATTTCCTACATGCCCACTCATCATTTGAGCACTGGTAAATATCAAATTTGTTAAAAATATTTAGATAATTAAGACACTTCAATCTATTCTGATTCTCACTCTGAAAAGCTTCCTTTTGTCCCCAATTTCACTAACCAGGGTAACCAAAATTTAGAGCATGAATATCCTTAATTTGCTTATAAAAATGTAGTCGTCTTCAGGCAAAGACTTAAGCACAGAATAGGTTCACTGAATACAGTGGGATCATTATGATTAAAGTTGCATTTGCCTGCAAACCATAACAGAACCGGCCTGAGACGTTGCCTTCATTTTTAGTTATTTCAGATGTGAAGTGTAAAACCTCTTGTGTTCCTATGGAAGACCTGGACAACATTTTCTCTCTCCTATCTCAGGAGCTCTTGTGCTTCTTTTTGCTTATTTGCTCCTTGTTATAATGAGGTAACTTTGACAAATTGGTTTAAATCTCTTTCTTATTACAGACTTTTTCAACACCTGATTAACCAGTTGAGGTTTGGGTTTTTTTTCACTAGCATCAAAAGAAGGACATCTATTCTTACACCACATCTTCCCCGACTGATTCCTAGTTGTCACTTCCTATATCCAAAGAGGACACGTGGAACCAGCAGTGTGACAGACAGGTATTTCTGCTCGTTAGATCACCCATTGAAATGAGAAGAGAGATGGATATTTTCCAGGTGTGGGTGCTCAGTGGGAACACCCAAGGGAACCAACACCCTGGCCAGGTGTTGGGGTCCTCAGACAGGCCCCCAGCAAGGCTCAGGCACCAAATGCCTTTGGGCTCATGGGCTGGTCTTGGGCCCCTAAAAGAAATCGGGTCTCACATTTTGAAGGTGCCCAGCTTGACTGTCAGGGTTATGGTACAGATTTGTTTCTAATGCATTTAAAGATATTTCCTGCCAAGTAAAGGCATTACATGGAATACAAATAACATATATATTTTTACTGATTGCTAGAAATAATATATGAATACTTCTAAGATACAGCCTGTCATAGCATTAAAATACAAGAGTCGTGCAAATAAACCTCCATTGCTTTTGAAAACAGAGCTACTAATTTCAGGGTGAACGTACCCATCTCAGAATGGACACAATGCCAATGTCCTTCAAACCACTCCAGCAGCTCACGCAGGAAATAAATATACATTTTATGAGGCTGTCTTATATGAAACCACCTTATTCCTCATGGAAGAACTGAAAAATGTTTCCAAAACTGCAGTTAGCTGAAATAAGTCATTTGCCCATCACAAACACACCTGATCCTGCAGGAACAATGGACCAGCAGCAGAGAATCATAGAATCACAAAGGTTGGAAAAGACCTCTAAGATCATAGAGTCCAACTGTCAACCCAACACCACCATGCCTACTAAACCATGTCCCAAAGTGCCATATCCACACATTTTGTAAATACCTCTAGGGATGGTGACTCCACCACCTCCCTGGGCAGCCTGTTCCAATGCCTGACCACTCTTTCAGTAAAGAAATTTTTCCTAATATCCAGTCTAATCCTCCCCTGACACAACTTGAGGCCATTGCCTCTCATCCTATCGCTAGTTACTTGGGAGAAGAGACCGACCCCCACCTCGCTACAACCTCCTTTCAGGTAGTTGTAGAGAGCAATAAGGTCTCCCCTCAGCCTCCTCTTCTCCAGACTGGACAGCCCCAGCTCCCTCCACAGCTCCTCATAAGACTTGTTCTCTAGCCCCTTCATCAGCCTCGTTGCCCTTCTCTGGACACGCTCCAGCAACTCAGTGTCTTGTAGTGAGGGGCACAAAACCAAACTCAGTACTCCAGGTGTGGCCTCACCAGTGCCGAGTACAGGGGCACGATCACCTCCCTACTCCTGCTGGCCACACTATTCCTGACACAAGCCAGGATGCCGTTGGCCTTCTTGG
>Ga0065711_1003448_pt1 | contig 27930 bp, 13 predicted proteins | sample Hoacrofraction12_FD_59098 | JGI IMG/M metagenome (GOLD analysis project Ga0065711, IMG submission 59098) | Hoatzin crop microbial communities from Cojedes, Venezuela - Epithelial fraction 12 v2 (version 2) | ecosystem: Host-associated > Birds > Digestive system > Esophagus > Crop | place...
AAAAAAAAAAAAAAAAAAAAAAACAAACCACACGCAAAGAAAGAAAACAAAGAAGGAAAGACAACTGTATTTGTACTTGTAAGCTAAGCAGGTTTGAAGTGGAAATCAGTGAGCGTATCAAACGAGGAACCCTCCTGAGTCCCCTTCCCCTCTGTCCTCCAGGGCAGTGCTGCACTTCTGGCTTTCCTAAGACTGTAAATTTCTAAATGAGACTACATAGCTCATTTGAAACCAGATTCTCATTTGGGATGATGTTCTGCATATTCAATACAATGTAACATTCAGTCCTTGTGAACAGATGATTCCACTTCATAAGCCTGAATAGCAAGCTTGGGTGTTTTGTGTATACATACTTTACAAGCTGCAATATTTTTTTTTTTCATGCAATAATTAAATAAAAATATTGTAGATTTTTTTTTTTTATAAACATTTTGCAACTATGTGTCTGGCTCTTGTGTCCTTGGCAAAGCCAAATTTTGAATCACAGAATATTAACTGATTTTCCAGAAGCAGTTTTAAACAACATACTGTAATCACTTCTCTACTGCCTTGGTCTTTCATTTTCTCCAGAAATTAAATACAGCAGTGTATCTTTAATGTTTATTATGGAAGAAATTTAACTCATTCAGATATAAAAATACTTTGAGCCTTGCTATTATATGTATAATGGTACACTAGATAATCCAAATTCAGGCAGTAAATGTGATGCTATAAAACATATTTTATTGTGAGAAACCTGTACTTCTCAGATGTAACTTCAATTTAATATCTGTTTTAGCACTGTAGTTTACCGAGCTGTATTTTCAGACAGTTACCAGTAGCTGTAATATCTGAATACTTAAACCACTAACGCTTTCTCTGTGTAACAGCACACACAGGAACACACTAGTTTTTGTTTATTAGTCTAGGTAGATACATACAGATTCAGCAAGTATAATAACACTATGTACAGCACCAGTGTGGCTCCAAAAGGGATCTTAATGTACCTGGACAGAGATATCCATTTGAGATGACTGCAACATGACTGCTATTTTACAATAATGCTGGACACTCCTCTTAGGTCACTGTAACACCATAGTGAATTTGTTCTTGTTATTTATATGAAAACAATTGCAAATCAGGCAATAATGAACATTCATTTGCATGAAAACAGATAGTAGTTTTACCTAGACAGCCTGCTGACTCAGTAGGTCCAAATGAACTTTGCTTGTATGCACACACTCTGACACCAGTTCTTGAGGATGTGTTCTCCTTCCGCCTCCTTAAACCAGACGGCCTGAGGAAATACCATTCCTTTTTCAAGGATGAGGTCAAAACAAAGCAAGGGGATTCACTCCATCAAGGGATGCGGGTATCACAGCTCTGAGCAACAGCTAGCATTTAAGCACCCTTCCACTATACAGGATCTGAACAACTGAATTGGCATGGTGGTTCCCTGTACAGTGCAACAGAAAAAATAGCAATGCTCTCAGAAGGTCTACATCATTAGGCCCTGTAGTGAGTAACACAGAGCTGAAGGCTTTAACTGGGAACCTTAACTGTGCTTGAACACGAGAAAGATACTGACGGACCCAGCCATGCTGAGCGCCAAAACATATCGGGGCAGGTCCAGAAACAGACTTTCAGAACTTGTGAAACTTTTATTCCATAGACTCTGCAGCAGCAGAGATTTCGAGAGGTCTGGAATTAAACACTACTGAGTATTTTGACAGATCTCACTACAGTCTTTTTCAAATACCTTTCTCTTGTGGATTTTCCCTAAATTCTTATGTCTTTCTCTCCTGTAGCATCTCCTCCTCAGGCTCCCCATCTGTAAAATGAAAGGGATTGTCAGTCTATGGTGCTGTTACTGCCTAAAAAAGCACTGTACGTTAGCTACATGTGTATGATAAGTAAGAGTGGGTTAGATCCAAGCCTTGCTTCCCTGTGATGAACTTAGACACAACTCACCAGTGTGATGAACAGAAGCGAAACTCTGCTCACCTGAGAAGGTAAAATCAGAAACTGTCCAGGTTAGAAATTTCAGGTGGACTTCAACTTAATCTAAAGGAATGTTTAGCAATTGTTTCAGTGAAGTTCAGAAAGTTTGGATCTAGAACTGCATTCCAAATGTGTTTGTGGGGTTAAGCACAGGTGTTCTCTGTTGACCAGAGTTCTTAACAGTTTATATGTTGCCAACCCAATAATTTCCCAGAGCAAGCTGACAGGCTGGTCCATCCCATGAAGAATCTGCCCATCCTGCCAGGGTTGCACAAAGCCTCCTGCTTTGATTTTCCTTTCCAGCCTCAGCCAGTTAGTGGCCAACAGCACTAAGGTTTGTAGGCATTCTTGCTTCATTTCCATCCCCTGCGGGGAAAAGCTCAGAGGAACATTATTCTATTGAGACAAGCAGAAGTAAGACATCTCCCTCCTCCTGCTGCCCACTTTCACACTAGGGAGATGCTGGCTGGCACAGGAGACTGGAGGCCCCTCCAGCCAGAGGGACTGGCTGCCTGTCTTTGAACCTGTTTGCCACCAAGCAACCTACCTTTGTGCACAGTGCCTCTTCTGTTTATTTTTTAAAACACTGCCCCTTTACTAGTTTTAAAAGCATACCCCATATGCTTTTAAAGGATCTGACATCACACGAATTAGTCTGCAGCTACAGAGTTAGTACATTAAAATATCAATGGAGTATCACTCTAGCAGTATTTGAATTTCAAAAACATAATTGCAGAGTAACCTGATATCTGACTCCCAGAAGAGTTAACATCTCTGGTAAAAATTGTTTCGCTATTAGTTATTACAGTTTTCATCAGATTAAGATGTATCTTCAATACATTCACACTTGCTCTAGTTTAGTTGATTTAAATTTTAGTATAGAAGATGAGTAATAAGGATTTAAACTACATGGTTTTCAAATTGGAAAAATGATTAACTTAGTTATCTGACTAGTTTTCACTTTGAACTATATAACAGTATGGCAATATTTGATTTATTACTATAGCTATCAGTACTTTGTACTGCAAGTAACATAGGAGTGTGGACAACCAATTTAAATGTATTCATATTTTCTTTTCAATCTTTCTGTAGATTAAAAGAACTATATAAATTGATACAGTTCATACTTCTTTCACTAATCTTTAAGATCAGGGGAAGGGAGGTGCCTACTTATAATGTATATGTGGGGAAAAAAAAGCTTTCAGAATTTAGGATCTCGTCACAGATTCCTGACCTGACTTGTACAGTTGCTGAAATTAGGCCTTTATAGACTAAGAATATTGTGATCTTAGGATGAACTTGTGAGAAGATACCAAAATTCAAGCATGTATACCAAAAAGAATGATCACAGATCTCTTTCAGAACAAAATTCATTGGCCTGCTGTATTAAAATGCAATCTGGTAATATACATAAGGGACAGGGAGAAAATGGATGACACCTACAGTAATCACTGAAAAACCTCACTGAAATAAGAACAGTTTAATATTGGAGCAGCACATTTCTAATTTCATATTACTTTCTTAGTATCTTTGACTAAATATTAAACACTGTAATTTAGACATCCTCAAATATTTGCTTGCAATATGAACAGCAGACTATATACATTGCAGAAACTGAATTAGTTCACAACATATTTGATTAAAATCACAATTCTGAATCTAGCATTTCCCACAGCTGCAAAGCAGATATTTTAAATAACGTGATTTAAATAAGTATAAGAAGAAACATTCTGGCAATGGGAACTTTGCAAATACTTCTGGTAGGTACCACTATGCATACGTTTCCAAGTTAAGAAACAATCAGTGCACTGCCAAACACTGTACCGAAGTGAAGGACCCCATGGTCCTTCTTGTCTCTAGGATGAATGTACGCACATACAGCAACACAGAAGTAAGAGCCAAAAACCCTAGAGTAGCATTCATTCAACATTAAAGCACAATTCTACTCTAAATGGAGTGCCTTTTTACTTAACTGAGCTACTTTCCACATAAACTCAGAGACAAGGCTGATTTCTCTAGTAACTACAATAAATGACTATTCATTTTAAGTCCTACTAGCACTGCAAAGCTAATAGAGTCATAGAAAAGTGGGCTGGTTTCAATTTTGGCTTACCAGCATTAGCATAAACCTAGCTCTCACTGCAAAATCTTCATGACTGATAAGGCATAAAACAGAAAAGGCATAGCTTTGGCTTTCAGACTACAAAGCTTCCAAAGACTTGCTACCATCTCTTTTCTTTTGTTTCTGACAATCAAACATATTTAATACAAAGTTACTGTGAGCAACACATATGCAAGCACACACCATTTTGATACTACATAAAGGCAGAATTACAGTTTGAGATGAAGAACAGAAACATAAAAACCTCAAGCAATTTCAGACATAAGGCTACTCTCACTGCTGATATAGTCTCTTCTCATAGGCTGTGTATTTTAGCAAGTGCTCAACACCCCCTGATTATTGATGGCATTTCTGACATGAACTACCAAAGCCTAGTTTCATAATTCTGCTCTCTGCTATCTTCTGCAGCATTTTCAGAATTTAACTGACCTAAAAATGGCTAGGATCCATACCTTATGCACGTTACTGAAAATGTAAAAAAGAATTCCACTAAAAATAGTACTCATGGAGAAGCTAGTATTAAAGATAAACAAGGCAAAACAGGGAAATACTGCCTCCACTGAACTCATCAACTTTATAAAGCCAGGATCTCATCCCTTTTCTTAATGCCACCGTAGCAATTTCTTAGCTGGTTTATCAGTGTGGAAACTCAACATTTCCTTCACGTTCTACAGCTAGGACTGCTAGCACTTGGCATTCTCTGGACATTAGATATTATCTTACATTATTCCAGTCTGAAGAGCTGAACAAAACATAATAGCACCCCTTAATCTGTTAATTTCTCTTTGTTTTATTAGCTTGCTAATATTTTATTGCACTGGATTTACGCAACAGGTTGAGGAGGTATTTTCAGCCTGGAAAAAAATGAACATTTTTCAAGTTGGTAACAAGCTGAAGAACTCTGAGAAACTGACCTCACATGTTATATATTACACGTTAAATCAGCTGCAACAACATTAGCTGCTAGGAAACTAGTATATACTTCAAGAAAAGTCATATTGACTATCATTGTTCATGTACAACACACCTGAAGCAATCCAGTGTTCATAAGAATCCCCTGTTGAACAAAAGTGGCAGGCAACAGAAGCCCTACCTAGCATGCTGCACTGTAAAAGGAGAAGCTAATTCAACAGTGAGAAAATAAAAGCTAGTTAACAACTTCCTCTATGAGACTAAAAAATATACAACAGGTCTGTCAGTATGAATTTTCTGAGTCACTAAACAAGAATATCTCAGACTGCATGAGAAGCACTAAGGTTAAGATACTGAGCAATGCATACATAATCTGCTCTGTCTTCTCCATCGTGACCATAGCAGGACTCTTTCTCCTGCAGAGACCTCCTCTTTCCACACTGGCTTATCCATGAATGGTAAAGTTAGAGATTATGTCCTCAGCCATGCCCAGGACTAGCTGCAGCTGCCACTGTAGCTAGTAGCTTCTACTACTGTTTGATTCAAGACAAAGCATTAGAAGAGAAGACTCTGACTTGGGTACACATACAGAAGAAAGCAGATCTAAGTAGCATGTGTTGGCATGTTCACTGTGGTAGGATCCTGCTGCCTTATGTAAGAGCTCCCAGGGCGCTGCAGGATTTCTGTTCTTCTACTTAGCACGCTAAGACAGGCTGTACTCACACGTGCTTTTTGCTGGGTAGGTTTATACAGCATCACAGCAGCTCTTCTAACTTCTTGTCCCGTACCAAGTAGTAGAGAAAGCATCCTCATCACTGTTGGCATAACTTTCGCCTACATTAAGCTTACAAATCTGTGCCAGATAGCATGGAAATTACTTTTTGGGTTTTGTTTGTTTGGGTTTTTTTTCTACAAGGATTTCCCTCAGGGAACATTTCCTAATGTAAATACAATTGCCATGCCATAATAATTAGGTGTGGTATACAGCTAGCGCTTAAAACATGCAAAACTGTGTGATGTGAAAGTGACCATGATGGCATAGTTCAAGATAAAACTAATGGATGCTTTCTGCAATTTGAGGTGAAGAGTGCAAATTAATAGAAAATTGTTTAAAATATGTGTTCTATGGTACTTCATCTCAAGCTACAGCAGCAGTTTGATAAATTTGCTATTTTTAACTGTCACAGAGCAAAAGACCTCCTGCACATCTGTGTGTTAAGTCCTGTATATTCAACAGAATTTTACCCCATGTATTCTGCAACATTTTTGTGTTGGAAAACGTGGACTTGTAAAATTAGTATCTTCAAAAATTCTAATGTACCCTGCAGCCAGACCATAACACATGGCATATCTGAATTCCTAAAATTCGCAGCTTGAAAATTTCTCTGAATTGAATAATTAGATACCATTTTGTACGCCTGCTACAATGCTTTGCCCACGAATTTCTTTTAAACCACTGTGAGATTCAAACAAGAATTTGACACAGAAAAAAAAAGTAGTAACTAGTAACTCTTCTGAGTAATTTAAGCATGTCAAAAATATAAATCGTTGCCTTACTTTTTTCTTTTTATGATTTGCGACATAAGAATGGATTACAACTACATTATATTCTACTTTGGTTATGATTTATGTCATTCAAATGAAGACAGAACAAGAAAGAATGAAAACCAATTCTATTGTTCAATGTAAACTATTTGCATGATAGTCTTAGAAAGGAAATTAATAGAAAAAATGTATTTTAAAGTACAAGTCTAATAATGAGAATTGGAGCCTTAATGGAAAAATCATAAATTTAACTAATTTATATGTAGTTTTGGTACAATTATTTAATTCTCCATTCTGCAACTTCTAAGAGCAACCGAAATATGATGACCTTGAAGTTCTCAAATGACAACTAGGATTTCTACCTTTCTTCTTCATTGTTACAGTCAGTGTCATTACAATTAATTTATCTGGTGCCATTTTCCAGTCTAGTTATAATTCTTGTCACAGAAATGAAGAATTTGAAACCTTTTGCAGATCATTTTTAACATTCTGCATTTGGTTTCATTGGTAATTCCACCTCCACATCCATCTACAGGCACAGTCTCATGAATACATATGTAAAGGTTCACTGAGCCAACCAAACGAAATATGGAATATTAACAAGATGAAATTTCTTTGTCCTTGCTGAATGACATGTTTCTACGTATCACTAGTAGACATACCAATTCTTATAAATCATGCCTTGACATACATAAGATGGAAAACAGCAGAAAACCAGAATAAAATCATGGGTGTGCTTTTAAAGTACTGTTAGAGTCATTCTTGGATGCCTACAAGTAGAATTAGATCATGATACGTATGTAAGATACAGCCATGTAAGAGATTCTCTCAATACACTATATTTTAACAGTAGAATGATGTGCTCCAGATAACTTCACATCCCAAAAGAGCACAGGCTCTGAAGTCCGTGAATTCTAGAGATAACTGTGACCTCTGCACATTCCTATGTGTACCCCAGGCTTTAGGTTTGAGCCTCACAATGAGCAGAGTTGCTTGGCAGCACTAAGAAAACCCTTAAGAACTTTCCTCAGTAACTTCTGGGTGATCTGCCAACATCTCAGCCGTGTTGCCAGGCAGTTACTACAATACCAGGTCTTGTATTGTTACAGCGTTTGGAAAGCCTTGCATCTGAAAATGACATATATCAGCACCATCATCTTCTTGTTATGCTTGTCAATGTATTTGAGAAATTTAGATCCTTGAGGAAAATCAGTAACAATATCAATAAATTAATGACTCTTCTACCCTATACAGTGCAGAGATCCTAGATACTGTGTTTCCATTCTGCTATATACCCAACTGATACAATACATAGCAGAAAGAATACTTCATATTTCTCATAACAGACTGGAAGGCATTTATTACCTTAGCTGCAGGGATGTACTGCTGTGAAAATACCATTTCCAGATCTAGAAGGAATGCAGATGATGACGGATCAAAACTATGATCCCCATTTCATCACACAATATGGCCTTATTCATAATGTCATCATAAAACCATCATTCCATGAATTGTGCCATACAGACAAAGGTCAGTAAACATACAGTGTTTGTCACAGAGACTGTAAAGATTTCTTGAAGTGACTTTTCCTTCAAGTGTTACGAAGTTTCAAAAATACACGAAGAACAAAGGAAGAGCTCAAAAGCAAGAGGATTTTGCACACTTCCTTTGGCAGCAAAAGCCATGCAGTCCTGGCAGAGACCCCCAAAAAAGAGGGACTGGACTGCTCCTCCTCGTACCACGTTGCAGCATTGCTCTCGCTCTCAGTGCTGTGCACAAGCACTCTGTGGTGGCAGCAGTCACAACCTAGCAGGCAGGAGGGAGAACACTGGACACTCTCACCATATCATGAAGCTTTGAAATGTGTGTCAACATGGCAGGTGCTACCAGGAGAAGGCTCACAGTCTTTTATATTGCCAGTGAATTTGCGGTAGCACTATATGCTTCAGCTAAACCTCTTCTTGCAACACAGAGGTGCACTGTGCCCCTTTTTTTCTTGTGGCACATAATGTCTGATTCACTTCAAGTACAGAATTGGTAACAGACTGCAATGAAATATCACAGGCAAGATCCTAACCTTTTTCCCTCTAACATGCATTTATTAGGTATATATAATATAGCAAACATAACACTAAGACACTGGAAAATGCAAAATGTAGGCAGACTGTGCTACCCATGTGCATCTGCTCTAAATAAAAATTTAACTGCCTGAGGACAAACTCTCTTAAGAGGACTTCTGCTTAACTCGCCACACAGTGGTCAATGCTCAGATAAATGGGCAGCCAGTCAGCATTTAGTTTCCTTCCCTTTGCTTAATGTGTGGCCTCAGGCTTCCTTTACTAAGCACTATTCTGCTCTGAATATAGATTCTAAATGTCAGAGTGATTCATGTCCTTTTATTCATTTAAGCAAACAAGGAATTGCATATTGACATCTGGGGAAAAACCACACCAGTGTCCCTCATAATTTTGGCTCATGATTTTTAAAATGGGCATCTACACTGAGAACCAGTAGCTTCAAGAGATTTTCTCCTATTTTAGTATAACTAATAAGTTACCCATGTCTTCTGTCTGTAAGAGAGGGACTTTTGTAACCTTGCTCATTTTTCGTTTCACTTGTAACTAGTCTAAGGGATCTATGCAACTGCATAATACTTGCCAACGTGCATATGGGTCCTAAAACACACACAATTCTGCTATTCCAAAATTTCATAAATTTATTTTAGTGTTTTTCCACCATCCCTTTTTACAGCAGTGCAAAATGAAATGACACACAGCATGTAAGAAATCAAACAAAAAGGCGTATTTTGTATCATAAACTAGACTTCATAGATATCTGTAAATGTTTGAATATTTTTATTTTTCTACTTAAAATGCTCTTGGTTTTATGTCCAAGTCAAGACATAGCTTCAGTGCTATCAATGAGTCAAAGAAGCATTTGCAGTATCTCTGCTGCATTATGAACTTTTATTTTATACATGTGCAGATCCATTCATCTAGTCATCTACAAAACTAATATAACTAATGTTTGCCATTTTTCATTCTATCAGAGGTTCATGACTTATTCAAAGCTATTTTACAAAAATATTTTTTACTTCTACTCGGCCGATAACTGCAGAATGTAAAGAAAACAATATGAATTTAAATTCAAACAGAAGTTTCTAACAGAAACAACATATATTGTTGGACTGCTACTTAGAAAAAAATAGATTTACTGATATATGAGATTCATACATTATTCTATTTTTCTTCTTAGCAATGACATAACAGAGAATCATAGGCTGGGAAGTTTACCTTTCTTTTCCGTTGCCACATATTATTTCTGTACCTCAAACCACAGCGTAGTGTTTAAAAAAATACAGTAGAGTAGCTGTGGCAGATAATATTGTATCTGTATGCTATCCATTTTCAAGAAATACCATCTAGATGACTGAATTTGGATCTAGTTTGGGGAGAAGCCAGGATATTTACAACACTATCAGTTTTAAATGCAGTTATTTTTCTCTTCCTTTGTTTATAAAAGCATGCAGATTTATGAGAAGAAAAAGCTGTTCTGAATGTGATGTGTTTGTATTCAACAAGATGGTCCATAGTGACTTGGACTTTCAGACTTCTGGATTGAATTTCAGCTGTGTCTCAGAACAACAACAGATTATCCCAAAAATAATTCTACCTTCATCCGAAGTCTATCAGAACAGACAACTCAAAATGCTTTTAAAAGCTAGGCTATTATAACAACTTTATAAAATGCCAATCTACCAGATGGAGAACGAAAATCCTAGCAAGAAAATAATGGGATTATTATGTAACTTTAAACTATGAAGGCTTCCTCATAGAAAAAAAATCTGTTGTATGCATATGTTTCACAGAAGAAGCTGCACATCTGTGCACGTGTGTACATATGTGTACAGTATAATAGTTCAAGATTCTTAATTTGAGAAAGTTTTTTCAGCAAAACTGATTTTTTTCATGTTCATGTAGGTTTTATTGAAGTTCTGTGGAAAAAAAATATAAAAGCAAAAGAAGCGTTCTGTTAACACATGAATTATTTAAGTCTACTTTCTTACGAGTTTAGTCTGCTGGTTGCTTATTTCAGTGTCAAAGGTCTGGCTAACGTCTTTCCAACTGTTAAAGAATAAAAAGGTATCTGTCAAAATCCAAAAAGGCATGAGATGCAACCTCTCTTTTAGCTAGGGAATTTCTGAGAGGGAACAATGACTGTCCTCTATTCAACAGTCATTGTATCCTTTCTCAAACCTGACTGAAAGCAGCTAAGAGTTTCCAAAGCTAGCAGCTGACAGAGGGGGAAAGGACTGATGGGAGCACAACAATAGGGTCACACAGACAGACGGACTCCTTCCCTTCTTCCATCTCCCCTGCCCTTCCTTCCTTTTTTCCATCTCCTTTGCCATTTCCCATGTGATTGCATAGGTCTAGTTTCCCTAGGAAACTGTGCTAAAAAGTCTGTCAAAACATAAATATCAAGACTTCTCCTTCCCTTGTGAGAAATGCTTAGTTTTATGGCTTAATGAACTGCTAGAAGGCAGCTGGGTGGTGTTATTTTCTGTTCCACAGATGAAAAAATAAACATCACAAGCACCTTTGTTTTTTTCCCCCACCAGCAACTCCGGAGTGAGAAAATGCATGAGAAGAATTTCACTTAATGGTAAGAGACATTGTTATGATCAAGAGAAGATAAAACTTTACAGTTAGAATCCAAGGAGGAACATTTTCCCTTCTCCTTAACACTTCAGTTGTGCCTATGCTCCAAACTAAACACTGCCAGGGCAGGGGCTTGGGCAGAGACTGTGGCATACAATCACCTCTTCTGTTACACTGGCGCAATGTCTACAGCCTTATTTTGGCCCCTACCAATTAGCGCTTTCCAAAACAGCTCCTGAGCACAGGTCAGGCATTAGCAGAGTCCTGGGACCGTTCCCCTCAGGCAGCCTCAACGCAGCCATCCTGTTTGAGAGGTTAAGAGAGTGCAGCTCCATGAACTTGTGTGATATCGTGCCTTTTGGCTTCTGGGTGCAAAATAGCCTGAATTAATTTTTTTTAGAAGTACAGATGTAGACTGCAAGTTCAGCTCCTAAGGCTGCAGAGATGCCATAACTAACACACTGTTACAAAGACCTCTTCTACTACAGGTCAAGTAGAGCAATTTGTGCTCCACTGACTTCTGTTTTGGAAGGATGTTTTAAGCAATAGATGCATTACTGAAATTTCAAGCTCTCCTTCTGATACGGAGAAAAAAGCCCCCACCTGCGTCAATCAGGTACACATAACAAGACTAGTTGGTTTGAAACTTGTACTTATTTGAAACATATGAATTTTATGTACCATCTTAAACCATGGCTCCAGCCAAAACGTCAAATTATAGCTTCTCTTCATCATGTTTCTTTGTATCGGTTTATCATGAAATGCGCTTCACTTCACACCCTGTTCAAGTCAGAATCAGCACACTTCATGGTTTTTAAGTAGCTGCATGTTCATAATTTTTGGAGTAGGACAAGCATGTCAGTTCCCCATAGACAGTTAAGCAGTTTACTTCAGCTGAGTTGGCATCTGTTTTGGGTAGGATTGCAGATTAGTTGGAGGGTCTTAGTTTCAAATAAAATCTAACAATAGCAACTCGTACTCTGAAATGCAGCTGGTGGGGATTACTTCACACAGACCCAAAGAAGACATACTGTGTGTGCTATTAATCAGCTCCCGACCATCCCAATCCTGGATAAAGCAGGTGATTAAAAAAAAACACTGGCAACACAAGCAACTAGACATGATTCTAGTACAAATTGCATCTCAACAGAGAAGACTGAGCCAAAAGTCAGATTCTGCAAAGTAGGAAGGGTTTGTTGCTAGCACCTGGACGGGAATTCAGAACTTGGTTCCAGTCTAAGGGATTCTACATAGACCAGATCATGAAATTAATGATCACCCTTAATGATTAGAACTACAGATTCTCAGTATCATTTATATTATTTGTGGTTGTTGGTGGGGGTTTTTTGTGGGTTTGTTTTTTGTCTTGGGGAGGAGGGATGTTGGGTTTGGGGATTTTTTTAATGTATTTGAGGGTTCACAGATGCCAACATGGGGGAAATAAAAAAGAGCGCTATCAAAACCCTGCTAGCACAGTCGTTATCAATGAGACTTGGTACAAATGCAGTCCTCAGAATCAGGTACAGATGCAAAGAATCCCACAGAGTGAATAATATAGGAAACATAGCAATTGAAATTAGGTCCCCAAATTTCCATTTTAAGTTGCAAAATACAGCAGCTTAATATCAATGGACATCACCAATAGTATTTTGCATATTATTTCTGAAAACAAGCAAAAGGGATGGGAAACAACTAGATACATACATCCTGATCTATTTCCTGCAGTTCAAACAGGCACAGTTAATTAGTTGTGTGTAAGTCTACAATCATTTTTAAACAATTTATGGAAAGGTTCTCTGTGGGACATTACACAATGCTTCTCTTGATCAATATTATTAGGATTTTATAGCTATTAAAATTAAATTTTACAAGAAGATTTGTATGCATGCTCTCTAAGGAAATTTCAAGAAAATGTCTGGTCACTGTTAAATCAGATAAGGTCAATTCAGAGCAAGCTTAAAATGCACTTCTCTCTCACATTAAAACCAAATACCAAAATTGTACCAATCCAAACTCCTGGATTTATTTACCTAGTGTCTAAACACTGCAGTCAGCAATTAAAAAGACTAGGTTCTAAAAGGAAGGTGTAGTACTATAAGGCTTAATAATGTCTTGCCTCACAGAAACTGTGGTTCCTCCAAATGCTGAAAGTGAGACTATTCAAGAGGTACTTGAGGCTTAATAATGTCTTGCCTCACAGAAACTGTGGTTCCTCCAAATGCTGGAAGCGAGACTATTCAAGAGGTACCCGTATAGTGTTTGGCTACAAAGAAGCAATTCTCAGTGGAGACAGTATCAAAACAAACAGCACATTACATTTTTTCCAGAGTTCTTTGAACTGCGCAGAAGTACAATCATCACAATCATCAATACATAATTTCTGCAAGCGCACTTTTACAGATCTGTGAGATAACATGTTGAACTATAACATAGTTTTAAAGAAAATATTAATGCAGGTGCAGATTAATCAAGATGTTAGGCATGTTCTATACTTCTGAAAAGCACTAGGAACAAGCAATGGGGGTTCGTATATCCCACAGATGAATTCAAACATCTAGCACTTTCTGCACATACTAAGTCAAAGCTGTTTTGAAATACAGACAATGGAAGAAGACTTCTTTATTTTTCCTAAATAATGCAGTATAAAATTCATAAGTAAAGAGAATAAATTCATTTTTAAGGACTGCTATTTCTAATATTTTGCCATTAGCATTCAAATACTGAAAATAAGAAATAGTAAAAGTTTGGATGCAGGATCTAAAAATAGAATGCTATTTTATTTCATTATCAGGACACTGAAAAGTTATAGATTAGTGCTGAAATAAAAGAAACAATTTCAGAAGATTTTTACTTGACATGGTTTACCAGGAACATTACAGAAACTCAGGTTAGGTGTCAGGATATCAGTGGAAATGCACTTCTTTAATGTACGCTCACATATGCCCTCTTGGCTTCACAAACGAATTATTCAGATATAAGACAATGAAATGCATATTCCAATGTCTTGGTCATTTCTCAAATAGACTTGCCAAAAATTTTGATCCATACAGACTCTTATTTCCAACAATATACAATAACAAATGTAGCAAACCTACCAACATCATGAAGTTCCACTGGTTTCAAATAGAATCACATTAGTTTAAGAATCCCCTTTAGCAAACTGAAGCATTTAAAGATATGGGAGAATTATTTGAACTAAAAGAGCCCTAAATTTAACTGTCAAACAGAACTTCAACACACCTAAATCTCAGGCTGATTAGGAAATTATGCTTGGATCTCTATTTACATCGGTTCTTTCTTTAACTTCTGCCTCTCTTGTTCTTGTCCTGTACTCAACTACAATTTTCTTCTGCTAAATAGCATGATGAAGTGTGCAGAAAGGCCAAATTTTTTTCAATGATGTAATGTAATTCAGTAAAAAAGCTGTTACTATGCATTATGGAACCAATATTAATTCCCTTTTAAATCTTTTAAGGTACTGTTTTTTGATTAAGGATTTTTTTATTGTACTTTAACATTAAAACCTACCCATCTCTTCAGAAAAGTAGTTCCGTGAGTCAGTGGCATGAATAAACTGAGAAGGCTTTGCTCTGGAGGTGTCTTTTTGGGGTTTACTATTGTTATCTAATGCTTTCATCACAATGGCACATGGCAATTTACAACAGATAAAAGAACGGCACTGATCGAACTCTAATGGATAATGTCTGAATTTGCTGGAATGAGACAGATAGTCTGGTCTGTTTCCCAGAAAAATTCTTCCATTACTGATATTGTGATAATTTCCATTATTATAAGGAATTCATTTTGCTAAGGCAGTAAAAGTTCATCCCCGGAGCTATATTTATTGTCCACTTTAGTTTTGTTATTTCAGTTTAACACATTTATGTTCCAAGTGTAATAGTGTTTTTGAATTCATGCCCAGATAACATTATAAAAATTCATTTAACAGGAGGGCTTTCTTTTAATATCTATTATTTTCCAAAAACACAAATACAGCTCTGTCATTTTACTTCTCTAATCACATGTTACTAAATTATATAAAGAAAAGTAGAGAGATAAATGTGATGTGGCTAAAAGAAAGTGATTGTGTAGGTATGATAGAGAGGAGTGTCCTTACCACCTACTACCTAAACTGAGAAGTCAAGATAATGACAGAAAATAATGACTCTATAAGTCTGGTTGGTTGTCTAAGAACTCCACAAGAAAAGACGAAAGAAAAAAGAATCTATCACTAAGAAGGGCACAGAAGAAATTCATTTCAGAGTTTTGACAACAGTTGTATCATGATCAATTTTGAGCATACTACTTTACCAGCTTCTGAACTACTTACACTAAATACAGCTCAACTCACGTGCATATACGGAAAAACTGACCAGAACTTCTACATTTTCAGCTCCAGGTCACACAGTACTTCAGGGGGAATTTTTCTTTTTTACTTGCAGACTCCCAATGGAAATGGAAACTTTCACTAGCAAAATATGAAAGCATCAAAATCATTTACACACTTTTAGTACTTTTTTACATTTTAATAGCTAGCATATATGACTAAATAGAAACATCAGACTAGCTAGATTTTTTAAACAAAAAAAAGAAAATGGTTGTCAAAATAGCTCAAAAATACAGCATGTTTCATACAGAAATATTGGCATGTTATCCCAGCGATTCATTTAGAGACAAATTGTTTTAGTCGTTAAATGTATTTATTATATTCATAACACTTATATACAATGTATGTCCATGGATTACTGCACTCAACAATTTTAACCTCGAACTCTCCCTCTGCATCAAGTTCTACATGTCATCTTCCCTTATGTATTGAACTGGAGTGAATTTGATAACATGGCAAAGTCTCATGAATACTAAAGCAAATCAGAGAATGCAGCCCACTTCTATACTCTTTTAGCCGTATTTTGTAACATTGCTATAAACTCCTTATTCTGTTTGGATTAAAATGCAATTTGAAAATGTACCAGTCCACTAGAATTAGCTTTTCTCCCAAAATCTGTGCCTCCCCGCTGACATTGCATGATTTAGCTGGCCTTCTTGGATGGAAATACTAATGCCCCAACCTCAACCTTGCTTCATGGACGAAATATCACTCTTCTTCCTCTCACCTCGAAGCTCATTGTTTACAGAAACTGCCTGAGGTCCCTTTCCCTCAACACCAGCCAAAATCCATTCGTTAACAGAAACTCCTCTTGACAGTCTGCAATGATCTTCTCCTTTCCAGTCTCTGATTCATTACTAGATTTACATACCCTCTGACCTGTCAGTCACCCTTAACATTTTTCTACCTCATTTATACTTCTTTTCATTCTTTCTTTTGCTAGCCTGACTTCTCTCACCTCGCCTTTGGCTTGTTTTCTGTTTATGGCCCTGACTGTTCTTTTAATTCTTATTTCACAGAGCCAGTGTCATTGCCCCTCCAGCATCTCATTGGGCTCAATCTTTGATCGAGCACTTTCTTCTTCTTCATACCTTCTGTTTTGGTAATGTCATCTGCCAATCTAAATTCAACTGACATCTCTAGATCAAGACTTCCCGGTTTACCCTGAATCACAGATGTCTCCAGATAATTTTCTCTGTCTTTGCCTTCTCACATGGATGACTTACTATCATCGCTAAATTAGAAGAGATTTTATTTCTCTTTTTTTTTAAAGTGTCATAGACTAAGATTGTTAATATGCCACCTTCGCTAAAACCATCAAAACTCTCATGATCTTTGCTTCTGATTTCTGCACCATCCTTTTTTTTAGTATATTAGACTTTTTTTCTGTTGAAATCCTTTCAGAATTCTGCCATTTTTCTTTAGATATTAGACTCATAGAATGTTTTGGGTTGGAAGGGACCATTAAAGGTCATCTAGTCCAACCTCCTTGCAATGAGCAAGGACATCTTCCACTAGATGACGTTGCTCAGAGACCTGTCCAACCTGGCCTTGAATGTTTCCAGGGATGGGGCATCTACCACCTCTTTGGGCAACCTGTGCCAGTGTTTCACCACCCTCAGATCCTCCACCTCTTTCACATGAGATGTATAGCTGATGATTTATAACTGGCTCAATTTGGATGGATTTACACAGAGACATCAAAAATGTATTCATGATTCCAGAATATTGATTGAGAGTTTCAGCACATCAGTGAAAGTATGCAACTCATTGTCTGTGTATTTCTCTATACACATGTGTGTGAACATCTGTAAACTTAGCTGCATCCTTCCTGGGAGATCATGCTGGCAGTTTCTCTACTTCTTTTGTATTAAAAAAAATTAATATAAATACGAGGAATTTCCTCATCCTACACATCTTTGCAATTTTCTAATATGTCAGCTACTTACTTAAGATTTCTGAAGATTTTTTAATAGATCAGCTTTAAAGATTGTTATAAATAAAACCATTAACAGCATCCAGAGACAAGATAAAGCCAGGAAAATTTCTCCTACTGCACTGTTATAAAACAGATTAAAGAAAACCCAAACAAACAAAAACAAAACCAAAGAAACAACTACACACACACAAAAAAAAATCTGAATAATTACATGGATGACATTTTGAAAACTAGTATCTGCATCAGCACAACATAGGTGATTTGGCTGCATGGTAGGTAGCTCAGATACTGAAAACAGCAAGAGTAGCAGTATGCATGTGCTAAACTTGATGTACTTACGAATGTCAGTAGGGGAATTTTGCTGACTGAATCCTACACTGTATATTTTATTAGGAGTAACCTGTATAAGCAATAAAGTTTCAGTTTAGTTGGTTGGGTTTTGTGTACCTGCAAAGCTGTGAACACCTTTTAAGACCTCAATTCCTGTTATACCTACAGGAATTTATCTGATAAGGATATGACATGTCCTTCTAGGTGCATGTCAAAAATACCAACCTAACCTTTAGCCCAGCAAGGCTGGGTGATCACTGGAAGAATCAGGGGCAAAGGAACACATGCTCTTGCATTAATCAACAGAAGATAAATCTCGGGGCAGAAGCAGCTCTTGTTCTTCATGTAAATCAGCATGTCAAAGAAACACCTCAAACTGCTATTTCCTGTGCAAACCACAAACTGCTTTGTCTTCACAATGTCCACATCATAACTCCAGAAAGTAAGTCCTTAAAATACACAAATCAAAGAATTTTTACCCGACACTGCCACATGCGAATTTTGGTCTCGTAGTCAGTTGTTTTCAAAGCAGTCCTATAAAACAGTCGTATTAATGAAACCATACAGGGTTTTTGAGTTTTGTTTTTTTTTCAATTTAACCCTTGAACTAATAATAGAAAAAAAGGTATGTGTCTGGAGACAAATCATGCTAATTAAATTTGCTTCAGATGAGCAGATAAATAAAGGAACTATTTTTCAGCCTATGAAGAATTTTGTCATAAATGTGTGATCTGCTAGAAGTACTATTACCCTATGCAGTTCTGCCTGGTATTCCTTCATATAAGACACAGGCCAGCTGGAGAGAGACAACAGAAGATCACCAAGAACAATTATAAGTCTAGAAAGCACAATCTACTTGGAAAAAAGAACTTAAAGATAGTCCTCAGTCTAGAGAAGCCTGAGAAAGACTTAGTAACAGTTTTCAAACACATAAAAGTCTGCTATGAAGAGGAAGAAAAGTCTGTTTTCATGTTCATAAACAAGATGTCATGGCTTTCAGTAACAACAAGGAACACTACATTAGTGCAGTACTGGGACAGATTGCATCCATGAAGTCATGGAGTATCCAGCACTAGAGGTCATTAAGAACAGGTTAGAGAAACATTTGACAGAAATGACGACTACAGCTGATCTTGCCTTCAGGTAAGAAGATAACTTAAACAGCCTTGAAAGTATTCTTATTCTACATCCTACGTTATTTTTATCACCGTCTTTTTGAGTTTTAAGTATACTCCAGAAAAAGATTCTGAAGCAATTTCATAATTTCTCTTATTCTCTAACACAAATATCACATCAAGAGCAGTCTGTGAGATGTTTATTAAAATACAAGAAAGAAGTCTCATTTTAAATATCTCATCTTAAAATTTAGGACTGTTTTCTGGACCTTTGCTGGTTTGATCTGTAACTATTACCTATTTTGCAACTGCTCATCTTAAATATCATTTTAAACCTTTTGCAATTTGAAAATCACCATGTTAAAAACATTATTTTTTAACCTTAAGAAACTAATTCCTATTGGAACTAATTACTATACAAAAACTTCCATCTATACCAACAATACTGACCCACTCTGTATTCCCAACAAGCTTCTGCTTTATACACTGGATAATTCAAAATATTACTTAAGGTGATCACATCTAGCTCTATGTCAAACTATAAATCTATGTCAAACTATAAATAAAACAACTAAGTGTAGGTATATTTGACATATTATATAAAATAATTAATCTGTTTATAATAACATATGCAATATATATATAGTTCAAAACATATATAAAACATAATCAGAAAAAATTGCAAAAATGCAGCAGGGCTAGCAAAAGGTTGGGAAAACTAACCAAATATAAGAATCTAATATTGTAATGTTTTACTACTTAAGAAGATAACTGAAGTCTGGGTCAGAATTCACTAACAGATTCTTCAGAAATATTTGGAATTTTGACAATATATTTTCTCTCTGATGTATACCTCTAGCAAAGAAAATGTCAAGCATGACTACCATTCAAACACAGAACACGCACAAAAAAAAAAAATCTTCTGAATTATTGTTCTGACAATTTCTCCTTTTGTTTTTGGATAAAGGATAGAACTGGGGTTTGGCTCAGCAGCATTTTTCAAAGTAATCAAAGACTGCAGAAGAGGAATAACCGTTGACAAAAAATACAAAATGTTTCTAATAACTAAAGACATTAATTTTTCTCAACAGAGAGATAGAAGAAACATCCCAGAAAAAAGAATACCAAAGAAATGTTGTCATATTTATGAAAAAATTTTGTAACCTCTACTTTTATTTGGATTATGAAATGGCTAATCAGAAGAGGCAACAACTTAGAAGGGGCAGCTGGCTCCTTCACCTGGTTTTTTTCGTGGTCACTAATCAGAAGACCAAGATAACTGCCTCATTTGTGGAAGGCTCATGTTCAAGTCGCTGCTTCACAGGATTCAGGGCAATCAGAGATGAAGGAATCTGTTCTGAGGTCAGACTTCAATGGCGCTTGCACAGCATCAAAAAATATCCTACCTAGACATCTTTTCAAATGGAAACACGCATTTAGAACTGAACATAAACACTGCAGCATAAAAATATTCATGAAAGCTTTTGTATCATTTCTGCAAAACCAAATGCAAAAATCTGAACAAAAATTAGCTGTGACACAGATCCTTCTCCAGCAGCCAACCTTACCTGGCAAACTGACTGATTACTGTCAGTATGGACATCCAGGGATCAGCATGTGACTCTTCTCAGTGCTGAAACAGCCAACCAGTAACACCTGTAATTGGTTTGCCCAATGGTTTGTACAAGGATGTCAATTCTGTTTTAATTCAAGGGGTTTGTTTTTGTCCTAAAAGAATTGTCAAAGTTGAAATTCGGAAACCAAGCTGTCGGTTCTAAGGAAATGTGTTACTGCCTTGAAGGAGAGAAAACAACAGACTTCACACAAAATCCAATTTTTTCTCACACATAAGACATTACCTGCAATCATAAGGAAGATCTTTTAAAACATTAATAAACTATACAAGAAGAAGGTGTCTCAAAGATACCAGTGTCCTCATTAATTCCTGCAGTAAGCACTGAAGTTGAAACAACTTCTGTAAAAAAACCAACAGCCTCAGAGTTTTTTATTACTTGAACCCAGCTACCCAAGTGGCATCTTGGTGTATATTTCTGATAATTCCATGTATTTTGTATACAAACACTGTGTTGTTCTCCACATACTACAGTGTCTGCTCTTAGAGCTGCAAGCTGCAGCTGTGACCCAACCTCCACGGCCAGAAAGCACACCCCGGGTTACCAGAGGATGGATGTTACTAGTTCTGGGTGAGGAGGGACTCTTATGAGACTGGTTTCTCAGATAAGCCCAATATAAAAAAAGACATCATATTTAGACAAACTTAGAAAATGTGCCCCGAAGTGTACAATTAAAATTTGTGAGCTCAGTTTTCAAAAGACTACCCTACTCCCAGTAGCAACGAAATGACAGTATGAATGAAGATGCTGAGAGAACGCCAGCTTCAAAGATACCAGAGATGAGGTAAAAAGACGCTGATTTAAAAGGCAAGATGAAACATTTAGCTTACCTAAAGCATTATTTTTATAATAGAAGAACCATATTTAGCTAATGTATTCACACATGGAATTAATTAAGCTGTATTTAAAGCATTCTATTTATAATTGTTAATCCTCCATTTCCTGCAAATCAGACTAATGAGGCATGTACTCAATTTTGAAATTATTGTTTAAGAGTTTGAATAAATTGGCATGGCTACATAGGATATATATTCAGTTGGAAGATCTAGGCTGCTATGTGTTGAAAATAATTTAGTGTGGTGATATGGTAGGTGACAGGGGCAAGCAAGCTTTTACCACCACATTGCTAATAATACATGCAGATAAAAGTAATTTTTATTTTTAGTTACAAGGTTACACTCTAACAAAAGTCTGTGCAGATAAAAACTTTAGAAAACTTTCAGAGAGAAACCAAGAACCATTTTTTTCTTTTACCTCACTATTTACATTACTGCTCTTCGTCTCTTGAATCCGTTTTTTTCAATCACAGCATGCACACCATTGCTTACTTAAAGGTACTAAACCAAACTCTAACCTGATCTTTTAATATTACAAATTGAACAAAAAATACTATCTGAAAGTAATTACTTTGGAGCATTTGTTGATGAAAATTGATATAGAAAAGACACATAAAATCGTAGACTCTGGTTCCTAGATTACCAAAGTTTGAGGCTCACAGCTTCATAGAATATAAAGCTGAATCAGTTCGCTGCACAGAGTGGTTCTATGGGAGCAGAACATGGCATCTCCTGTTTTGGGGGCAAGAATATGCGATTAGTGCATGCAGTTCCATGAATGAGCTGACTGAGTTACAAGGAGCAGAAAATAGGTGACAATGGGTAAAACCCCCTTTTGTCCATTTCCTACATCCCAGGCACTGGCGAGGAAGTGAGATGCTTACTTTTCAAAACTACGTGCTTTCTCTTGGTAAGCGCAGAAGAAAAAAGAAAGGCTCAGAAGAGGAATTTGAGTTATTATCATTTTATTTCAGCACATACCTCATTTTCAAAGCTGTAGCTAGCCCATAACAACTGTTCATATACCGACATGCAGATATTTTCTGGTTTCGTTAAAGTCTGTTAAAGCCTAAAATGAAGAATAACGTTATGCAAAAAAAGATAAACAAAGGTCAATTTAGTTAAATTTGACCAACACAGCCTGAAGAGTTCAGTTTGCACTGAAAATGTCTGGCTGGTATTTTTAGGTGTATTTGTAAATTACCCACATGATTTTTCACTAACATAATCTTCCTTCTTAGTGACTAGTTTAGGGAACTCCAATTCTTTTTTAATTAAAATTCAGTAAAACCAAATGGCCCAATTTAAATCTTGTCAATACCATTCATCCTTTCAGATACTGCAGTTTCAAACAACACAGATATATCAGGTGTCCTTGTCAGCCAGAAACCTTGAATTAAGGTAAATTTTTTAAAGATCGCAAGCATTTATCTAATTTTCAAGGCCCATATTTACTCACAGAGCACTGTTTCAGCAGATATAAAGTACCTGGCAAGTTCGAAGTTGAGGTAAAACACCTTCAGAAGAAACATGGGTTTCTTGGAGCTTAGACTACTTTGCAAAATCACAGGAGGTAGTGGAAGCTGATAAAGTTAATGATAAAAAAAGCAGAGAAAGCAGAATTTACAGCTGGCTCCCAAAAACCTGACATTGCAGTGTTTTCTTGTTCAGAATGAAAGTTATGGAAATGGCAATGCTCAGAATGTACGAGTATTTAGCTATTTCCAAACTGAACTGACTGTATTCCTGTATAGTACTGCTTGCAGATCACCAGCTAGCACTGCTGCGAATGCTTTCAGAAATGACTAAATAGAAGTGGTGCAGATCAAAACCAAAAGTCAGAGAGTATTCTTCCATCAACTTCAGAGGGCTTTAGATCAAGAGTTAAATTAGTCTTCAGTGGTTTTCAAGAAAATTGAAAAAAGAGCCCACAAGAGAAAGGAACCTAAAAGAAGCAGCTCTACTAAAAAGTGAATCTGGGACCTTTATTCAGCTTCTATCATGCTGTAAGAACAATGGGATACCACAGAAGGAGAGCTGGTTCACATAAATTCTTTTTTCAAACTTAAGCTGTGAAGCCCATTGTGATAATTATCTCACTGTCTAGAAGTTGAGCTAGATTCCAAAAGGGCCTCGAGAATAATATAATCTATTATGTTTCAGTTCTTTCTTTTGAAGTGGTAAAATACGTCTGAGAATTACTCTCCTGAGGAAAGAAGGCAGTCAGTCTTGAGGGGCTGTCTCATATGGAAACATCTTCTAAGGACAGCAGCATCCATAGTCTATCTGGAGTGCTTCCTTCTATAACTTGACTCACACTGATGCAACAGTGGTTGAGTAAAGGTAGGTATCTGAATTACAGTGAGGGGTACTTCCTAACTGGGAGCAAACTAAAACCAGAAAGGTGCAAAGATAGCTTCAAAACACCTGAGTCAGCCGAGTCTTGTGACCTGCAGGTTCTGTGCCACAGCGCTTAATAAAATTAAGTTTCGCCAAATGCACTTATACCAGAAAGCAAACACAAACAGTCCATTTGGTGAGACAGAACTGTACTTTTTTTATCATTCAAAATGCTAGTTAATTGAAATTAGGAGTATTCTTTCCCTAAAATCAATGGTTTCCACATTGCCTGCTAGAGAGGCTCTGGAAACTCTCCTGAACATTCAAGTGTGGCTACTGCTTTAAGATGATACCAGTGCTCATTCATCACTGAGCTTCTGCCAGTAAGAAAATCATCTAAATAAAGCCATTTTGAGGAAAAAACAGTTTCCTCTCATCCAGTCATACAGTTTGCTACACTTGCAGTGATTTTTACAAACCCTTATTGTTCATCTTAAAAGCAAACTTTTTGATTAATTTTGACTCATACCGGTACAGAGAAAAATGCTACATAATTCTAACATGCTATTTTTAGAATGTTTTAAATGTTTTCTATTTTAAACATACTTCTGTAAGACTATCATAGAAAATGCAAGTTCACAGCTAACAAGAATCTCATGAAAGTTGGTATGCCTGGATCTTAAATGCAGGCAGTTTCTGAATTTTATAACTGTTCTATCTTTTCATTATTATCCAACTCCCCAGTAAATCTTCCCTTCAATATTTTGTTTCAGAAAAATACAAAACCAAAAAAACCCAAGCTTCCTAAGCAAGAACTTAAACCTATTTGAATGCCTGATAATCTGCCACCTAAAGGTACCATTCAGAGTCATACCAAAAAGAGCGGCTGAGTGAAAGAGAACAGAACTGCGAGTGCTTTGAGGTATTTTCCCAGTCTTTCTATATGTTTGTCCACAACTTGTATGAGACTTAAATCTCTGTTGAAAGAGTAACTATCTAGCACTATTGTACAAATGAGCATACTCTAACTTTTGATCTTACAGGCAAGAAATCTTTCTCACATGCTTTTCTATTATATAGCTTTAAAAATTTCCAAGGAGTCATTAAAACTTGTCAGGCTGGCAAGGTATTGCAAGAGGACAGAGAAAACATGCTGTGCACAGCACTGTCTGTTTCTCACAGTCAGAAATGAGGGTCAGCTGGAGTGAAAAGAACTCTAAGCTCCAAGGAAAGATTTAGGTGAAAGTAGGTAAGGCATTTTATCATTTTCACCCTTTTCTCTACATGCTTTGGCAGAATTAAAATAAAAAAAGGCATTTGAAGATGCTGTTTCTGAGTCAGTTTAATCATCTGCACAGTTTCTGGGAGTGAAAGAATTTGCAGGTAGCAACTACAGCTGGATTGATCCTATGAGCGTGAATTGAAAAAAGACCCAGTGCTAGAACAAGCAGGTCACATCATTTCATGCTCACTGAGATGTCAAATGTCAGGCTTATCACTGGAGACAAGAAGAAATATGTGAACACATAGTAGACATGCAATTCATCTTTTCTGGTCTCCAAGAATTAGTTCAGTCCCAGTGGCTCCAATCTCAAACAGCACAGGCAGAGATGACCTGCATTGCCCACAAGTTTCACAGCCACTGCTGGTTTACGTTGAGACACTACTGTCTTTCTGAGCCTCACCATGCCCTTCACCACTCTCTTCCTACCCTCCCAGCACCAGTATCTATTACTCTCCCCATGAGGTGGAGATTTCTTGCAGCCTTCCAAACTTCAGGTTATCCTCAACTGCAGCCTAATATTCACCCATCGTAAGTAAAGCAAAAGAGAAGTACTCACTCTCTTCTTCTCCCCCATCTTTCTTGCTCAGACATTTCCTTAGGTCAAAGACAAGCAGAAATTCTTTGTATAAAGCAGCATTCACACTGATGAGTGACAGTTTTTCGGGGCGCTTATTTCACACCTTATTTAACCACAGATATATTTGAGTCATTCTCCTTACACAAGTAAATCACCTACAGCTAGATAAATGCCTGAAGTATCTGGAGTAATTACAAAAATCCTAATCGGGAACTACAGCCCAGATCTCATCCACTAGAGGTGTGTAGTACACATGTTGCCCCAAGAGTCCGGACCTGAGAAGCCGTCTGTCCTGAAAAACCATTCCAGGAGCCAGCAGCATGCACTGGGTCCAGCTGGAGCACATGACAAACCACTTCACGCTACATATGTTTTTGAAAACACCATCAGTACACATATGGGAAAAAATCAGGCTTTTTAATAACTCTGCTTTATAGTTGGAAGATATAATAATGCTAGTTTCTTCCAGCTCCCCACTAAGACAGCTGAGTTCATAAACAAAAAGTTCATAATCTAAGTGTAATAGCTTTTGCTTCCTCAGGCAACACAGTGCTATGAAAATGTTTTAAATGGACTTTTCTCTGTGTAATCAATAAAGCTTTCACAGAAAGATTGGTTCTGTTCCAAAGACATTTTTAGCTGCTTGCACAGGACTCCCAAACACCAAATAAGTCTTCTATCAATTTCTATCTTACAACTCTCTCCCATTTCTTTATAAACCCTCCTCAAAGTACACTGAATTTAAGGGTGAAAGTTTTATTTAAATCACAGTCTAAAAAAAATTTCATCTCATAGTTTGTAATCCAAATTGACCCTATATGCAACTAAAGTTTTACTGAGAAAAAATACATATATTTTAAATACATATATTTCAAAGTGTATTTCATGATATCCTCATTTTAAAATGTGTGCAGAGAGTATTTTTCAGGTAAAGAATTATAATAATATCCATTATAAGTAGAAATAAATATATATCCCATAACAACATAGGTATTTCCAAAGAGTAGACGTGAAAGTATCAGCTTTTCCCTCTGAGAGCAAAACGCCTCACCTTCCAGTTTGCATTGGCTAGTTAAAGCACATTTAGTCTGTGCATTATTAAAACAGAAATTCATGGTGCCAGAATGCAACTGAGTCACTTTATCCTTAAACTTGAATAATAGGAAGCAATAGTACTGCAACTGAACAGTATGTCCAGGTTCAGCATGGCTTTTAACCTCCTAATCACCGTTGTGGTGTTTGGAGTTTTTTTAACTTTATATAGATTTACATTAAAAACTGGAGATTTCAATGGTTAATGTCACCAAAATTAGAATATTAGCATTCTTATCAAAATAGATAGATTTACATAGATTTCTCACTTTTGGTCTTCATCATAAAATTTTATCTTTCACCACAATCAAAAGGCAGAATTTTGATTGGACATACAAAACTTAAAATCATAGAAAACTTAATCTGGGCTTTTGTATACAGTAAAATTGTAATAATTACAGATGGAAATTTATTACTTCTTCACCCACAATGCTGTTTACACACTCATTAGTGACTATAGACATTGCCACATGTAATCCACTGGTTGGGCATACAGCACAGACTTGTTTGTATTTTTTGTGAGTTACACTAATAATTTTTTTTTGCATATACATCAGAATAATTCATCGGAATTTACATGATTTTCCCAGGTTTCTCTTGCCATAGTAGAGTGCTTGACTGTTCTCCTGGCATCTTTTTATGAAACGGACTCCTTCATTTGTAAATCTCTTGCTCGCAGCATTGGAGGTGGAGGAGCCTTGACTCAGTATTAGCCTTTCCTCAGAAAGATTTTCCACACTGCAAAGGCTTAAAAGATGAGACAGAAATACATATTTCAATTAGAGCTATGGAATAACCTTGTTTTTGTCTGGTTCTGTGAATAATTCAATAAAAGGCAAACTGCACGACTTTTACATGGTTCTTAGCATGTTGAAATACTGACTTGGAGAAACACACCAACAGCATGCCTTGGCAAACACAGTGAAATAAAAGTGATACCACAACACACAATGCTAATGTAAATAACAGCCCCTCAGTATGGTGTGTGACAAGATGAGAATAGTGCAGATAGAACCATCCCGGGAAATGTGATGGAGCAGCTCACCCTGGAGGTCATCAACAAGCAAGTGGAGGAAAAGAAGGTTATCAGGAGTAGTCAGCATGGATTCACCAAGGGGAAATCATGCCTGACCAATCTGATAGCTTTCTATGATGGCATGACTGGCTAGGTAGAT